>OHAW01000976.1_pt1 | contig 10382 bp, 10 predicted proteins | sample 1577221 | NCBI WGS metagenome assembly OHAW01 (sample SAMEA3879583, study PRJEB24766) | human gut metagenome | biome: human-associated habitat; feature: feces | place: USA | collected 1985/1987 | reverse complement strand
CTGATGGCATAGCATTTTTATTTTTTTAATTGTCTACTTGACGGGTAGCGGTTCAAAGATATGAGCATATAGGCAGAGAACGAAAATGAATGGTTTGGAAATTACCTCTTCGCTTTATATTAAGTAAAGAGGTTTTTTATGTATGGAAGGAAAATGAGGAAACTACGCGATTCTCGCCACGCTGGATTGATATTTCTGGCATTTGTTAGTAATATTTTAATAAACAGACAGCGCTGTGAAGTTAATTGACAATCAAGGAGGATGACATATGGACAAGCAGAAGACGGGCGAGCTTATAAGGAATGCGAGGATTAAAAAAGGGTATACCCAGGTTGAACTTGGTGACTTAATTGGTGTAACTAACAAGGCAATTTCTAGATGGGAAAAAGGTGACAGTTTTCCAGATATCAGTGTAATTGAGGAATTGTCGAGGGTGCTTGATATCAGAATTCAGGATATTGTGATAGGAGATGTTACGGAGCCTGATAGCGAAACAGCAGTTACAGAGGTTGTAAGAGCAGCAAAGCTTCAGGACAAGGTAAAGAAAAGAAAATTCATTTCGAGTGGGTTATCCTGCATAGCTGCCGGATATATGCTTGTATGTGGATGGTATTCATTCAGAGGACAGGCAGACAATTCAATTCTGGGTTATCTTACGGTTTCGCTGGCTATAGTGATTGCTATAATGCTTGCAGGTGAAAAGTCTGGCGGAGTACATATGCATAATGGGAATGCAGGCGGGCGTGTATATAATATAATAGGATTTGCAAGTATGGGATACTGTCTGGTTATGATGATTGTGGTCAGCAGCATTTTTAATAATTCTGGGGCAGATTCATGGAAGATTGCCGGACACATAGGGAAGATTATAAATGTGCAGCTTATTATATTTTTTGTGCTCAATCTGGCTGTGCTTGTTATTCAGGATTACAACAATGAGCATAAATATGAAGGAGTAATGAGTGTGGCTTACAGTCTTGTAGCAGCATGCTTTATGAGTATGATGTATTCGTGTCTTCTGCATACATTATCAGATATGCATAGGTTTAATAAATATATTATGATAATAGCTGTTGCTGCAGTGATTGAAATGCAGGCAGCTTATTTCATTAGTTTCAGAATTAAAAAACATAATTGGTCTTTTGAAAAGTAAAAAACAGATAATGAAAATGTATAGGAGCATGTTGCAAGATATCAAGTAACATGCTCCTTCTTGTTGTAACAAATTAATTATTATTAAGAGTCTTTTCGGTTTTTGAATAATCTTCTTTGGATTTTCTCAACAAATTTCCACATGGCAGTCTTACCTATATTATCAGCATTATCAATTAGACAAAATAAAGCACGAGTGTTTTCTGATAATTGAATAGTCAGAAAACACTCGTTTCCATTCTCACACATGAAATATCTCAACAAGAAATATCATTGCGAGTCCATAGTAAGTCACAACTGCGACTAGGTCATTTACGGTTGTGATAAGCGGACCTGACGCAACAGCCGGGTCAATGTGAATTTTGTGGAAGAACATAGGAATAATTGTTCCCACAAGGCTTGATACAACCATAGCAACAATAAGAGATAATCCGACGCAGCCAGATATTAAAAATGCTGACATCCACGCATATTTCTTGAATATATGAATATAGACACCTAAGAATACAAGTGCCATGATTCCAAGACTTGCACCATTAATGAAACCAATCTTCATCTCTTTGAAAAGAAGAGACAACTTCTTCTTAGCACTTAAAGTCTCATCCATAAGTACACGGATAGTTACAGCAAGTGACTGTGTTCCGACATTACCAGCCATGTCAAGAACGAGAGACTGGAAACATATTACAATCGGAAGAACAGCAACTACTGATTCAAATATTCCTACAACTGATGAAACTGCCATTCCAAGAAACAGCAGTATAATAAGCCAAGGCAGACGTTTCTTGATACTTACAAGAGTTGGCTCGCTTAAATCATCTTCTGAAGTAAGACCGGCGAGCTTTGCATAGTCATCACTCATTGCATCATCAACGAGTTCAACGATATCTGTTGCAGTAAGGATACCGCATATTTTTCCATCATCAGTAAGTACAGGAATGGAATCCTCTTCGTAATCTGCAATCTTATCAATACATTCATTGATATTTTCATGCTCATATACATAAGGGTATGAACTGCTTATTATGTCGGCAAGGTTATCATTCTGTCTTGCTATAATTAAATCCTTTAAGTCAATTGCACCGGCAAATTTGCCAGCACTATTGACTACATATATAGTTGATATGTTATCATGTTCGCCAGCCTGCTTGACAAGGGCACTCATGGCTTCTCTTATAGTAAGGGTGTTAGGTATGCACACAAAATTGTTAGTCATGCAGCTACCAATCTCATCATCTTCATAAGAAAGAAGCTTTTGGACATCTTCCTTTGCATCAGCGTCTAAGTGTTCAACAATTTCATTCTTCTTAGTTTCTGACAAATCGTCAAGTACATCAACCGCATCATCGGAATCCATGTAAGATACTACACGTGCAGCTTTCTCTAATGACAGTTCTTCAAGATATTTTTCAGTATCATCAAGATAAGAGAAAATCTCAGCAATCATATGTTCATCAAGAACGTTATATATATGCTGTCTTTCAGCAGGTGTAAGAAGAGTGATTGCTTCAGCAATATCTTTTTCATGATACTTAGAAAGTGTCTTAACTAATTTCTGTGAATTCTTAGATAACTTAAAAATCCTGACAAGTTCTTTTACATAATCTTTCTTAGGGAATAATACTTTGTTCATTGTGACCTCCTTCTTGCCTGAATTGGGCATAAAAATACATCGCTACAGATGATTGTGATAGTAAGGATCCTCTGATGCGATGTATAAAAGGCACAATTTATTAGAATGTGGTTATGAGATTCTCACAGACAGCCACATTCTGAGCCTACGCTTATAGTATACACCGCAGTTCTTACTTCGTCCTATACGATCGCAACTATCCATGAAAATCCACCTCCGTTCATAATCAGATATTTTACGGGCTGATTGTATCATAATATTTTTTAAAAAACAACAAAAATGTGTTACAATATTTTAAATATTATACAGGCAGGTAAGAGTATGACATTACAGCAGTTAAAATACATTGTTACAGTTGCACAGACAGGCACGATTACTGAGGCGGCCGGGAAATTATACATTTCCCAGCCTAGCCTTACTAATGCAATTCATGAACTTGAAAAAGAAATGAATATTACGATATTCAACAGAACTAATAAAGGAATAAGTGTATCTAAAGAAGGTGAAGAGTTCTTATCGTATGCAAGACAGATTCTTGACCAGGCGGCAATCTTAGAGGATAAGTATAAGGGCGATAATGGTGGAAGAAAGCAATATTGTATATCAACACAGCATTACTCTTTTGCTGTCAATGCATTTGTTGATCTTATTAAGCAGTTCGGACAGAACGAATATGATTTCAGCTTAAGAGAAACCCAGACTTATGAGATTATTGAGGATGTCGCAAGGTTAAGAAGTGAGATTGGAATACTGTTCATTAATGATTTTAATGAGGCTGTTATTAGAAAGATTTTAAAGTCATATGAACTTGAATTCCATGAGCTTTTTACAGCAAGACCACATGTATTCATAAGCAGAAAACACCCGCTTGCCCAGTGCAGTGTTATACATAACGGGCAGCTGGAGGAATATCCGTATCTGTCATTTGAGCAGGGTGAGCATAATTCATTCTATTTCTCAGAGGAAATATTCTCAGAAACAGCAAGAAAGAAGAACATAAGAGTCCGTGACAGGGCAACACTTTTTAATCTGCTGATTGGCCTTAACGGTTACACGGTGAGCAGTGGTATTCTTGACAAGAAGCTCAACGGAAAAGACATTATAGCAGTGCCACTTGCTGATGAAGCGGATATGCGTATCGGTTATATAACGCATAGAAAAGGGATGCTTAGCAGACTTGGAAGTACATATCTTGAGGCTATAAAAAAGTATCTTAAGTAGTTGTTAAATGTATATAAAACAGGTTAGACATAGTTTTAAACTATGATTAACCTGCTTTTTTATGTATTATACAAATGCTTTTTTCAAATTTATAATGACAACATCAAATTATAGACGAGGAGAGCAGGTATGAAGACAGCAGTAGTAGGTTATCCAAGGATAGGAACATTAAGAGAGTTAAAGTTTGCATTAGAAAAATATTTCAGAAAAGAAACAAGTGCAGATGAACTGACACAGACAGCAAAGGAGTTACGAAAGATACACTGGCTTACACAGAAAGAAGCAGGAATTGATTATATCACAAGCAATGATTTCTCATATTATGATATCGTGCTTGATACAGCATTTTTACTGAATATAATTCCTGAAAGATACAGGGAACTTGAGGTTTCAGAGCTTGATAAATATCTTGCAATGGCAAGGGGCTATCAGGGAGAGAACGGTGATGTTAAAGCTCTTGCGATGAAGAAATGGTTTAATACTAATTACCATTATATTGTTCCAGAGGCAGAGGACAGCACGCAGATAAGACTTACAGGTAATAAGCTGTGGGCAGAATACGCAGAGGCAAAAGAACTTGGAATTGAGACAAAACCGGTAATCACAGGTGTGTATACTTTATTTAAGCTGTGCAGATTTACAGGTAAGAAGAAAGCCGAGGATTTTATCAATGCATTTATTGAAGCATATAAAGATGTTTATAGCAAATGTGAAGCTGTAGGAATTCAGTGGCTTCAGTTTGACGAGCCGGCACTTGTACAGGACATGACAGAAGAAGACAGAGAACTGTTTGTCAAAATGTATAGTGATATTTTAGGTAAGAAGAAGTCCTGCAAAATATTGCTTCAGACATATTTCGGAGACGTGAGAGATGTGTATGAAGATATTGTTAAGCTATCGTTTGACGGAATCGGACTTGATTTTATTGAGGGAAAGAAGACAGCAGAACTCATTGAAAAATATGGATTTCCAAAGGACACGGTATTATTTGCTGGACTTGTAAATGGAAAGAATATCTGGAAGAATCATTATGAAAAGACTTTAAATGTGCTTAAAAAGCTTGAAGATAAGGGAATACAGACAGTTTTGTCAACATCATGCTCGCTGCAGCATGTTCCATATACATTAAAGCATGAGAATAAACTTTCGGATGAATATCTGAATTACTTCGCATTTGCAGAAGAAAAGCTTGTGGAATTAAAGGAATTAAGCGTGCTTGCTGAGTGTGGAAATATTGAAGAAGATGAAAGATTCAAGACAAACAGGAAGCTTTTTGCAGGTACAAGAAAATGTGATAATGAAGCTGTCAAGAAAAGACTTGAGGAAGTTACAGAGGCAGATTACAGAAGACTTCCTGCAAGAAGTGAGAGACAGCAGCTTCAGAAGAAAGAATTTGCATTACCGAAGCTGCCTACAACTACAATCGGTTCATTTCCACAGACAAAAGATGTTAAGGCCAACCGTTCAGCATTCCGTAAGGGTGAAATCAGCGAAGAACAGTATGTTGAATTTAATAAGAAGAAAATTGAAGAATGTGTCAGATGGCAGGAAAAAATCGGACTTGATGTACTTGTTCATGGAGAATACGAAAGAAATGACATGGTTGAATATTTCGGTGAAGCGTTGGGAGGTTTTCTGTTCACAGAGAAAGCATGGGTTCAGTCATATGGAACAAGATGTGTTAAACCACCTGTTATATGGGGAGATGTTTACCGCAAGAAGCCGATAACAGTTGAGTGGTCTGTGTATGCACAGTCACTTACAGATAAGATAATGAAAGGAATGCTTACAGGTCCGGTAACAATTCTTAACTGGTCATTCCCAAGAGAAGATATTACAATCAAGGAATCAATTTCGCAGATTGCACTTGCAATAAGAGATGAGGTGCTTGACCTTGAAGCAAATGGAATTAAGATTATTCAGATTGATGAGGCAGCCTTAAGAGAAAAGCTTCCATTAAGAAAATCTGACTGGAATACAGAATATCTTGATTTTGCAATACCAGCATTCAGACTTACTGCAAGCGGCGTAAAACCTGAAACACAGATACATACTCATATGTGTTACAGTGAATTTACAGATATAATCCCAGCAATAGACGATATGGACGCTGATGTTATCACATTTGAAGCATCACGCTCAGACCTTCAGATTCTTGATTCATTAAGAGAAAACAACTTTGAAACAGAGGTTGGACCTGGAGTATACGACATTCACTCTCCAAGAATACCATCGGTTGAAGAGATTACCCGTGCAATAAAGATAATGCTTACAAAGATAGACAAAGACAAGCTGTGGGTAAATCCAGACTGCGGACTTAAGACAAGAGGTGTGCCAGAGACAGAAGCAAGCCTTAAGAATATGGTTAAGGCAGCTGAGATTATCAGGGCTGAGTTGTAGTGTAGGCATTTGTGTGGCTGGAGATGGTTTATTGTGAGGCGGCGGGGTGGATTGGACGTTGAAGTGGAGAAAGTCACAGAGGAAGTCCAAAAGGGACTAGAAAACATGTCGGATTGGACGTTGAAGCAGTGGGAAAGCAAGCAAAAGTCCAAACGGAATGAGAAAACGTGTCAGATTGGACGTTGAAGTGGAGAAAGTCACAGAAGAAGTCCAAAAGGGACGAAAAAACGTGTCAGATTGGACGTTGAAGCAGTGGGAAAGCAAGCAAAAGTCCAAACGGAACGAGAAAGAGTGACGGATTGGATGTTGAAGCTCAGAAAAACACGCAAAAAGTCCAATGAACAAAAAACGCAACAAAAAGGGCGATGTCAAAACTGACATCGCCCTGAATTATATACAGTTTCCAACCAAAGAATCCTACACTCCGCTATAAGCACTATATCCGCCGTCAACAGGTAACACTATACCATTGACAAAGCTGGCTGTTTCATCACTTGCAAGAAAGAGTGCAGCACCAATAAGCTCTTCAGGATTGCCAAAGCGTCCCATAGGTGTTCCGGCAATAATCTTTCTGGCACGGTCTGTATATGAGCCATCAGCATTGAATAAGAGGTCATGATTCTGTTCGGCAGCGTAGAATCCCGGAGCAATTGCATTGCATCGGATGCCGCTTTCACCAAAATGTACAGCAAGCCACTGTGTAAGATTAAGAATAGCACTCTTGGCATTGCCATAAGCTATAACCTTGGTAAGAGGAAGAATAGAAGTTACAGAAGCAATATTGATAATACTGCCACTTCTCTTTTCAACCATATCCTTAGTAAATACCTGAATAGGAAGAAGAGTTCCCATGTAATTAAGATCCATAACATCACGGATTCTGTCTTCATCAAGATTCCAGAAAGAATAGTCAGAATCTTCTTTTTCTTTCTTTAACATCTCGATGGAAGTAATTGCACCAGGCTGGTTGCCGCCTGCACCATTAATGAGAATATCACAGCTGCCGAGTTCATTCTTAATAGTTTCATAAGCAGCTGTAAGTTCATCTTTATTAATTACATTGCAGCTGTAGCCTTTAACAGTAACATTTTTGTTATATTCATCCAGAGCATCTTTAGTAAGCTTCTCAGAAACAGAAGCAAGCTTTTCTTTGTTACGTCCGATTATTGCAACCTTAGCACCACATACGGCAAGTCCATATGCCATGGCTGAGCAGAGAGTTCCGCTTCCTCCGGTTACAATAGCAGTTTTACCTGAAAGATTAATATTAAATGGTACCTTCATTGATTATAGTCTCCTTTTACTTAAGAAAATCCTCTCTCATAGGATTGAATACATCACAGAGGATTCCTTCTTCAAGACATGTAACACCATGGGTTACGCCAGAAGGCATGTATACGCTGTCGCCCTGATTAACGATTTTAGTTTCATCACCGATAGTGAATTCAAAGCTTCCCTTAGCAACATAAGTAATCTGCAGATGCTTGTGGCTATGGAAATTGCCCTTAGAACCTTTTTCAAAATGAATCTCGCACATCATAAGGTCATCAGAGTAGCATAATATTTTTCTTGTAACACCAGGTTCGCAGTTAGTAGCTGTAACATCTTTGTTAAATGTAAACATATATAATACCTCGTTTCTATATTATTGATTGTTTGTATGTATATATTAAACTTTTACATCAAAAAAAACTAGCATAATTATCAAACTATGTTATATTAAATACAGATATATTGTTTAAACATTTTATATGAAGGGGGTGCACATTAAGATGATGATTAACGGCGTTAATGATATGAATAGAAATCTGTCTGTTAATGTAGCAGGTGTTGATACACAGGATATAAGCTCTGCAAGACTTAAAGCAATGAAGCGTTCCGGACAGGTGGAATGTGAAACATGTGCGAACAGGGAATATAAGGATGGTTCAGATGAAGTAAATGTTTCATTTAAGAGTGCAGCACATATTGACCCGTCAGCAGCGGCCACAAAGGTTATGGCACATGAACAGGAGCATGTTTCTAATGCGAACAGGAAGGCTGCCAGTAAAGATGGTGAAGTACTGAATGCGACAGTTACACTTAAAACGGCTGTCTGTCCAGAGTGCGGAAGGTCGTATGTGTCAGGTGGTGTCACCAATACAGCAATTAAATATCCTGCCACATCTTACGGACAGAACCAGAAATCAGCAGATTATCCTGAATTTGCGGGTAAAAATGTGGATTATGCAGGATAATTGATGTATGAGCGTGGAATAAAGTATGGAAAAAGTAACGGAGAATAGTAGTTTTATGTATACAATATGGCTTGTGCTGGCACTTATATGCATGGGATATTATATAGTGTGTGCAACATACGCAGGGGTAGGTTCATCATTTATATTTATATGGCTGCTGGGTGCTGTCTTTTTTGGATTAGTATTTGCAGTGAGAGTATTAGAAATCAAAGGAATAATTCATGTGGCAAAGGTCTTAAGAATTTGCTTTATAGTGATAATGGCAACTGGTGCGTTTCTTTTTATTTTTATAGAAGCACTGATAATTAAAGGAATGATGGCAAAGCCAAAGGATAACTGTGATTATATAATAGTACTTGGCTGCCAGATAAGAGGTGACCACATAACAAGGTCACTTAAGAACCGGTTAGATGTTGCTGTTTCCTATGCAATAGATAACCCTGATACAACAATAATAGTATCAGGCGGCAGGGGAAAAGGTGAAAATACAACAGAAGCATTTGCAATGTATAATTATCTTGTATCTAAAGGAATAGATGGCTCACGCATAATACAGGAAGATAATTCAACAGATACATCAGAGAATATGAAGTATTCAGTACAATACATAGAGAATACAGATTCACTGGTTGGCATAGCAACCAACAACTTCCATATAGCAAGAAGCCGCCTTCTTGCCAGACATGCAGGATTAAACAATACCTGTGGAATGCCAGCAGAAAGCGACCATGTACTTTTCATAAACTATATGGTAAGAGAAGCAATCGGAATAGTAAAAGATTTTGTGTTCGGAAATTTTTAAGAATTTATTATTTATATATAAAGAAGTACCTGTATTTTAGTCTGATAACTGAATTATTACTTACACAAGGTGAGTAATATCTGAGGTTATCAGACTAAAATACAGGTACTTCTACATATATTAATGATAAAATCTCTGTATTTCATTGATTAACGAATAAGTCTGGTTATATCCATCGTTATACATTGAAAGAATCTTATTAAAGTCTTTTTCAATCTTTCCAAAGCCTTTGCTCTTAGTAGGGCGGATAACGAGGCAGCGGCTTTCTTTTTCGTAGCGTTCAAGACGCTTTAAGCACCGGTTGTAACGTTCAGCACGAAGAAGAATATCACGCTGAATTTCAGGATATTTAAGGAAAGCTCTTGCAAGGGTCCGCACTGAACTGGTTGTCTGCTTCTGATAGCCTGCTTCACGGGTAAGAACAACAATAACTCTGTCACAGCCATCTTCAAATGCTTTTTCAAAAGGTATGGAATCACTTAAACCACCATCAAGGTAAGGTGTTCCATCAAGATATATAAGAGGAAAAGCCAGTGGGAGAGCACATGTTGCCCGTAAAAGCTGGTTGGTGCGGTCATATCCTGTGAAAGTTTTATATTCAGGTTTTCCAGTGAGTACATTAGTTACAACACATTTGAAAGTACCTTTATATCTGAGAAATGCATCATAATCATAAGGCACAAGTTCGTTTGGAATGGTGTCAAATGTGAAATTAAGCCCATAAAGAGAACGGTTATCCCTGTGTACCATGTTGCTAAGTCCCACATAACGTTTATCATTTCTATAATCAATAAGAATCTTTAAGTTTCTTCCAATCTGTCCTGATGCCATGGATACGCCGTATGCAGCGCCGGCTGATACACCAATCATGTAATCAGGCATAATTTTATTTTCTAACATGGCATCCATAACACCACATGAAAAAATGGTTCTGAAT
>OHAW01000968.1_pt1 | contig 10433 bp, 8 predicted proteins | sample 1577221 | NCBI WGS metagenome assembly OHAW01 (sample SAMEA3879583, study PRJEB24766) | human gut metagenome | biome: human-associated habitat; feature: feces | place: USA | collected 1985/1987 | reverse complement strand
GAGGGAGGCGCCTGCGAAGCAGGAGGGCCTGGTCCTCACGGCGGCTTCTTGTTGCTGGGCATGACCGCTTCTGTCAGACATAACTGGAGAATGTTGCCGGACACGATTGCTTCCGAGAGGCATGTCCAGAGAGAAAAACCGAACAACCTGAAATTGACATAATCAACTAAAGTGCTGAATCACAGCAAGTTAGTGTATAGGGCAAAAGTCAGGTTACCTATTTTTTCACATAACCTGCATTTTGCTGCTCGCTGTATGTTGTTGACACTCAGCAATATATACCAAACTGCGACATGCAGGTTGTTCTAAAAGGTTCCTGATATCTTGCCCAGATCACTCGCTACCGTCGGTGATTTAACAAGTCGTCAGAGATGACCGGCCGAGTCCGTAGGCGGTCCTGCGCGCCTCCTTCTCTCCGGGATTTCGTTCGCTGGCGCTCCGACATCTCCTGTAAGCGGTCCCGCGCACCTCCTTCTTTCCGGGATTTAGTTCGCTGGCGCTCCGACATCTCCCGCCGCCTGCGGCGGGGCGGTGCAAACCGGAAAAGAAAATCAGCGTTCAAGTGAACTTGACGCTGATTTTCTTTTTCGGTTTGCGGAGAGAAGGAGATTCGAACTCCTGATACCCTTTTGGAGTATACACGCTTTCCAGGCGTGCCTCTTAAGCCACTCGAGCATCTCTCCAGAACTGCCCTGTAATACGGACAGGGTTGCAAATATACGAATTATCTCTTAATTTACAATGATTCGCGCTTCAATTTCTCGATGTAGTGGTCTATACGCTTGAGCTCTCTCGGTATGTCAATACTCTGAGGACAATGCGGCTTGCATTGACCGCAGCCTATGCAGTGGTCAGCCTGGCGCACAGTCTCCACAGCACGGTCGTAACCTACCAGGAAACGCCTTGAGCCTCTGGAAATGCTCCTGCTCGCAACTCTGCGCGATATCACCCGAATTGACACTGTCATTGTAATGCCTGAAGATAGTCGGGATGTCGATACCGTATGGACATGGCATGCAGTATGTGCAGCCCGTACATGGAACAGTAGGGTAGTCCTCCGTGAGATTCGCCATCTCCTTCAGGAATGCTATCTCCTCATCCGTCAGCGCCTTGAAATGCGAGAAAGTCTCCACATTCTCTATCAGCGGCTCCATGGACGACATGCCGCTCAGCACAGTCAGCACATTCGGATACGAACCGCAGAACCTGAACGCCCACGAAGCCACGGACATCTGGGGCTCCCTCTCCTTCATCTTCTCGGCTATGGCCTGAGGCAGCTTGGCAAGACGCCCGCCTAAAAGCGGCTCCATAATCGTGGCCGGGATATTCCGCTTGGCGAGTTCCTCATAGAGATAATCCGCATTGACATTCTGAGGCGCCTTCGCGTGCTCCCAGTCCACATAATTCATCTCTATCTGTACGAAATCCCAATGATACTTGTCGTGCAGCTCCAGGAACCTGTCGAATACATCACGCCTTCCGTGGAACGAAAAACCCAGATTCCTGATTCTGCCCTCCTCACGCTCCTTCAGCAGAAAATCAAGCAGCCCATTATTCACATACCTCTCCTCGAAACCCTCAAAACCGGATGTGCCGATAGCGTGAAGCAGATAATAGTCGAAATAATCAGTCCTCAACTGCTTCATCGAATCGTAATACATCTTCAGTCCGGCCTCACGCGAAGAATCATTGAAATTCGACAGCTTGGTCGCAATATAATACGAATCACGAGGATAGCGGCTGAGTGCAATTCCGGCAGCCTCCTCCGACTGCCCCTGGAGATAGGCCGGTGACGTGTCGTAGTAGTTTACCCCATTCCGGTACGCATAATCCACCATTTCATTGACAGCATCCTGATCGATGTAGTCCTTGCCGTCATCACCCTTCTTCATCGGCCACCTCATGCAGCCGTAGCCGAGCAATGAAATCCTGTCTCCGGTTTTCGGGTCGGTACGCATTTCCATCGCCGCATTTCCATCGACCTGAACACGCCTGCCTGAAGGAGAGGAGCATCCTGTCAATGAAGCAACTCCGACAGCCAGCGCTCCTGCTCCGGCCGTTTTTATAAAATCACGTCTATCAATGTTCATTATTCTATTATTTTCAAGCAGTCCAACTTGCTGACATTCAATCCCTCCTGTGGACGCTGAGTCCGTTTACATGAATTGCACTATATGGCCTTGACGGGCAGAGGAACTCACAGGCCCCGCATCCGATACATCTGCTTTCGTCCACCGTCGGAATCCTCAATGAATTCTTGTCCTTCGGATCCTTCTTGACCATTATGATGGCCCCGGCAGGACAATGCCTTGAGCAGTTGCCGCACGAAACGCCGTCCCTGTTCACTACACACAAGTCCAGATCCACCTTGGCCGTTCCGATATGCATCGTGGTCTTTTCCTCTATGCTGTATTTCCTGATCGGCCCGGACGGACACACCTGAGCGCAACGGTTGCACTCCACGCGGCACCATCCGCGCTCATAAGACATTTCCGGCTGCATAAGGTGCTCCAGCGAAGAAGAAGGGCGCAGCACCCCGTTGGGGCATTGCGACACACAGAGCTGACAGGCTGTGCAATGCTGGTAGAACTCCTTGACACTCAGCGCACCGAACGGAACCAGAGGAGTCTCCCGTACAGGCGCCTTCTTCCCGAGGACAACCGCCAGTCCGCCGTCCACCTTCTTCTCCTGAGCCTTCATTGTCAATGTCCCTAAGGTCAATGCAGTAGTGCTGATAAATGTACGTCTTCCGTTATCTCCGGCCGCAGCCTTGTCATTGACCTCAGCCTTCTTCACTGGCTGTACTGCCTCCGCAGTCTTTCCGGCCTTCCAGAAAGGCTTGTATTTTATCGCGCCATGATGGCAGGTGTCGATGCAGTCGAAACAGTCCACGCACCTGCTGTAGTCGATTCTGTGATTGTCCAGGTCAATGCAGGATGCCTTGCAGTTCTTCTCGCAGAGGTGACAATTCCTGCATTTGCCGGTATCGATCACCGGGCGGAAAATCGCGAACCGGGAGAAGAAACTAAGAACCGTACCGACCGGGCAGATGGTATTGCAGTATGTCCTGCCGTTCCGTGCGGCAAGAATGAATATGACCACGAAAGTCACGGATGCTATCACGAAAGTAGGCAAACTCTTGAGCCACACGTCCTTATGCTCGAACGCGTACCCGCCAACCTTCTCGGCAATCCATGCGCAGAGATTGTTGCCCCAAAGCCAGACCGGCGAAAGAAGATTCTGCACGATGCGGCCGAACGAACTGTATGGCGCAACCAGCACGGCAACCGAAGTGAACCCGGCCACGAGAAGGACAATGAAAACTGCCAACACGCTGTACCTGAGCCACTTCTTCTCGGGTGACCAGCTGTAGAACTTCTTGTGACTTTTACGCCAGATACTGAAAGACCTTGCGACGACATCCTGAAAAATCCCCAACGGGCATATGATCGAGCAGTAGAGCCTTCCGAATATCAATGTCAATAGAATCAATGCGATGACAATCCCGGCATTGAGAGCGAGAACCGCCGGCAGGAACTGGATTTTCGCCAGGAAGCCGAACCATCCGGCAGCGAGTCCGGTGAAATCCAAGAACAGCAACGTGCACAGAATGAACACGATACCTGCTGTTACGGCGCGGATTTTCTTAAGCATATAGTCGTAATTCTTTTAGTCCAATATTATAAGAACAGGGGCCGGGTGATTGAGAGTCAGCTTGACTTCGTCCTTTTCCGCAATGTTCAGTGTAGCCTTCCACCAGTTGTCAAAAATCACACCCGAAGTCTGCCATTTTAGCCCTTCCGACTTGATATTGAGCGAGTTGTCCGGGGACAATATCGATATTTCCCTGCCTTCGCCGACGAAAAACGATGTCGTCTCAGTTATTGCGAACGAGGTAGTCCAGTCGGAAACCATGTCTATCTGCAGGCCCTCAGGAATGTCGATGCCGGAGAGCATCTGCTTCTCTTTCAGGCCTCCCAGCTCCTTTGCATACTCCATCAGGTAGGACAGATTTCCTATCGTATGGTCCTCCCTCTTTCCGCCAGCACCCAGGATATGGACTGTGTCAATGTCACTGAAATGCTTCAGCGCATAGCAGAAAGCCTTGTTCAGGTCATTGTAGCTCTGTTCCGGATTATGGACAATCAGGTCCGCATATTTCTTTTTGAAAGTCTCAGGCAGCGAATCCAGATCCCCGATTATCGCATCCGGCAGCCTTGGATGGCCGAAAATCTTGTCTGACCTCCGGATAAACGTGACCGCCGCCCCGTCACAGCAGACGATATAGTCCGCTGTCCTGATAAGATAAAGCGGAAACTCCTTCTTGGGAAAATCGCCGTTGCATATGATAGCTAAAGTCGCCATTATTTCTTACGTATTATGCTCAGCCCGTGCCGTACAGGGAGAATCACCGTCTCCACACGCGGGTCCGAAGCCGCCAAATCATTGAACCGGACTATTCCGCTCGTCTGCTTGTCCGTCGGAACCTGCTCCGCATAGACCTTGCCGTCCCACAGAACGTCGTCGGCCAGGATAAAGCCGCCGGGGCGGGTCAATGTCAATGCAAGTTCGTAGTAATCAGGATATTCCCTCTTGTTCGCGTCAATGAAAGTGAGGTCGTAGAGCTTTTTCCCGTCCTGTCCGCGCAGAAACTCCACAGCATCCCCGATGTGCAGGGAAACGCGACCGTTAACCCCGGCCCTCTCGAATCCCTCCAATATCAGGTCTTCCAGTTCGTCATTGATCTCCAATGTGTCGATATGGCCTTCCCCTTCCAGAGCGAGTGCCATGCATATCGCCGAGTACCCCGTAAAAGTGCCGATTTCCAGGACATTGCGCGGAGAAATCATACGGGTCATCATGTACAGGAACTCTCCCTGCACCTTTCCTGTAAGCATTCGGGGGTAGTTGGTGCGTATATTGGTCTGCCTCTCCAGCCAGTCCAGAGCCTCGTTACTTATCGAGCAATGCTCTTCAATGTATTTGTCCTGAGCACTTTCCATAATCTATAACAATATCAGACAACTTGTTCTGTCCGGTGCGAAAATCCGGCAGGCCATGTCTCTGATCAGGTCTGCCGAAACCGCCTCGATTTCCCTTTTGATCTCTTCAGCAGATGCCACCTTGCCGTAGGCGAGCAGACTCTTTCCCATACTCAGACATTGAGCCTCCCCGTTGTCGGAACTTATGGCAATCTGGCCGAGGAACTGTTTCTTGGCAGCGCGCAATTTTCTGTCAGTCAGGGCATTGTCCTGAAGCTTCGAGATTTCTCTCCTGACTGCGTCAATGCATTTTTCCGTATTCTCTCTCTCGCAGCCGAGCGAAATCGCCATTATTCCGGTATCAGAATACTGGGTGTATGAACTTTCCACGCCATAAACCCAGCCGTGCTTTTCACGCAGGATATCGTTGAGGATGGAATTCATCGCAGGTCCGCCTAAAATGTTGCTCATCAATGATGTGGCGATTCTTTCCTTCTCCTCATACAGAGACGGGGCATAGCCGCCGATCACCGCATTGGCCTCGTGGTTCCGCTTGTTGATAACTTCGTCGAAAACATTGTCCAGAGTTACGGACTCGGGCCTTGTCAGCTCGCCGGAAACCGTGCCGTTTCTGCTGAAGAACTTGTCGAAAGTCCTGAGCAGATCCGCTTCCATGCGTTTCTCGTCAATGTCGGCCACAATCGTAAATACCATTGATCCGGGAACGAACTTCTCCTTGTAGAACCGTCTGAGTTCTTCGGCGGATGTGGCTCTGACGCTCTGGGGGGTCCCCAAAATCGGCATTGACAATGAATGTCCCCTGAAAAGCTTCTCCTCGAACCGGTCATAGACATCCTCGGACGGGCTGTCCTTGTAGGACTTTATTTCGTCAATGACCACGCCGCGTTCGGTGTTCACTTCATTGTCCGGAAAGGTCGCCTCCGTGGCTATTTCCATCAGGAGCGAACTGGCTTTGGACAGGTCTTCCTTCAGTATGGTGGCGTGCAGAACTATCTCCTCCTTGGTGGTGTAGGCATTCAGTTCTCCGCCGAGTCTGTCGAGGTAACCGTTTATCACTGAGGAACTTTTGTGTTCGGTCCCCTTGAACAGTGTGTGCTCCGTAAAGTGAGCTATCCCGCTGTGGAATCCCTGTTCATATCTCGTTCCGCAAGCAATGCCCAACGAACAGTAGGCTACGGCCGAACCGCTTCTTTTCACGGCGTAGCGTATCCCGCAATCAGCTCTTCCGCTTATCATCTTACCTCGTTTTAGCGATTATCTTCAGGTCTCCCTTGTGGAAGCCGGCCTCGTCCTCCTTCTTGAGTGTGCGTTTCCTGTAATAGAAAAGTTCGTGAGTTCTCGCGTCAATGAGAATTCTCCAGCATACTGAACCTTTTTCCGGCTCGGCTGGTGCTACGACATAGCTGACGAGCGTTCTGCTGTCACCTGACAGGAAAAGGCTGTCCGCCACTTCGCCGTCCACGATGTCCAGTCCCTTCCTGGCCATTTTCCTGCAGAAGGTGGAATCGACCGTCTCAGACAGGTCTTCCTTGGCGATGACGACTCTTCTGCCTGACGATTTGCCCAGCGGGGTGACGTATGTTCTGAGTCCCGAGAAGTTTCCGTTAAGGGATTTGGCAATGTAGCCCTGCATGATGTCCACGAGTCCCGGAATCATCGCGGCTTCCCTTCCGGAAGGTATGTCCGCGGCAGCGACAGGGATGCTTACGACATTGACCATGTCATTTACGGTCTTCGCCGTGGCGCGGCCTTTTACGATGGTGAGCATCATGATGCCTGGCTTGGATTCCGGGCGGTACTTGACCTTTACCGGCAGCATGAAGTAGTATTCCTCATTGTTCTTGAGCGAGTTGAAGTCTTCGAGAGAGCAGAATTCAAAGGCCGAGAGACTCCATGTGTTGTTCACGGCCTCACGGATGACCGGGTCGATAAAGTGGTTTCCGGAAAGGACCACTTTCATTGTCCTGGTCGTGAAATCGCTCAGTTTCTCTTTTCTTGTCGTTATCTGGGCCTGGCCGAAAGCTGTTATTGTCAATGTCAATGCGGCCAATGCTGTAAAAAGTCTTCTCATTGTACGATATTTGTAAGAGATACAAAGTTACAAAATAATGATTATTTTTGTGAAACAGAATAAACGTAAGATTTATGGAAACGGATAATATCATGGAGCGTCGCGAACGCGAAAGCCAATTGGCAAGGGAAAAGAAACTGAAGCGTACAATGTGGATTCTGGTCGTGGTTGCCGTCGCTTTGGTTGCAGTTTTGGGATACGTATGGAGCCAGAAGTCTTCATTGATCAGCGAACTTGAGGATGAGAAGAGAGACCTGACTGAGCAGATGGAGAGTCTCCAGAACGATTATGCAACATTGTCATCCGACTATGACAATATCAATTCGCAGCTGGATACGTCCAGGGCTGAGGTCGCGGATCTTCTCGAAAGGATCAAGAAGACCAATGCGACAAACCGTGCGAAAATGCGTCAGTATGAGAAGGAGCTCGGCACATTGCGCAGCATCATGCGCAACTACATCGTGCAGATCGATTCTCTCAATTCATTGAACCACAAGCTTACGGCGGAAGCTGCGGCAGCAAGGCGAGAGGCTGCGGCAAGCAAGGCTGAAAGCGCACAGCTTTCACAGCAGGTGGAGAACCTTACCGGCCAGGTGGCTGCAGGCTCTGTCATCAAGGCACGCGGACTGCATATAGCCGCATACAATTCATCGGACAAGGTTACGGACCGCAGCAGCAGGACAGTCAGACTGCTGACTTCGCTTTCACTGGTGGAGAACGACCTGGCGCCTAAAGGACCTGTACGTGTGTTTATCCGCGTGAAGGATCCTGACGGAATCATCCTTACGAATTCCAACCGCTCGTCGTTTACTTTCAATGGCGAGACAATGGTTGCCTCGGCTTCCAGAAGAGTGGATTATGAAGGAAGCGAAGTGGACCTGAGCATATATCTGAACGATATCCCGGAATATCGCAAAGGCGTATATACTGTAGAGGCTTACACTGAACAGTCTTTCCTCGGAAAGTCTGAACTGATGCTCAGATAATCATTGATTTACATTCACGTCCCATTCTGCAGAAGTTTCTGCACTTATTGTGGTTTCTATTCCGAGGCTGTTCCGGTCTGCCGGGAAAGGAACCTGGGACTTGATGTCGAAAGCAGGAGGTTCTCCAAGTATGCCGGACTGGTATGTTCGGAGATAGAGGCACGTGCGGACGAAATCCGTGCGACATTGCCTTCGGAGGCCCATCCTGAATATCGGGACACATTATATATAGGAGGCGGTACCCCATCGGTGCTGCCTTTTGACGTGTTGGAGCGCATCGTCTCCTGCCTTAACAAGACGGTTTTTGGTTCTGAAAGCCATGACTATCTGGAGTTTACGCTTGAGGTCAATCCTGAGGATATCGTGGAGAAAGGCGAGGAGTATCTGCAGTCGCTTGAGCGTCTCGGAGTCACCAGAATCAGTATGGGCATCCAGTCCTTCGATGATAAGGTCCTGAAATGGATGAACCGCAGACATGATTCCGCCCATGCTGAACAGGCATATTGGATGCTGCGCGGCCATGGCTTCAGGAACATCAGCATTGACCTGATTTTCGGCATCGGAGGCTTGTCGCGGCAGACTTGGGAGGCGACTGTGCATAAGGCGATGGGGCTGAGTCCTTCGCATATTTCGGCATATCAGCTTTCCGTGGAAGATGGCAGCGCACTGGCCAGGGAAGTCGAGGCTGGGCGCTACACTGAGGCTTCGGAAGAGGAATGCCGGATTCAGTATGAGATGCTGTGCTCCATATTGGAGGAGAACGGCTACCATCATTACGAGGTGTCCAATTTTGCATATCCGGGCTTCGAATCCAGGCACAATTCTTCGTATTGGCGTCGGGTGCCGTATGTCGGTCTGGGCCCTGGAGCCCACTCCGCTGTCGCGGATGAAAGGGGACGGGTCAATGTCAGGAAATGGAATACCGAGACGGAAGATGATTATGTCTCCGAGAGCGAAGTGCTTGATGATGAGGATGTCAGGGTCGAGGAGATAATGCTCGGACTCCGTACAGATGAGGGCGTTTCTCCTTCGTTGCTTCCGCAGACGATTATGTCCAGATTCCTGGAGGAAGGTGTGCTGTGCCGGACTGTTTATGGGAATGTGAGGATTCCTGAAGACAGGTTTTTTGTTTCAGATGAAATAATTCGTGAATTGTTATGATACTCGAGTCCAATGTTTATGTAAGACGGATAGAAGCTGTCCGTAGTCTTATGAGCAGCAAAGGCATTGATGCTGTGATTATTAGCGGCTCTGACCCGCACGCGAGCGAATATCCTGCTTCGCGCTGGAAACAGGTGGAGTGGGTGTGCGGATTTACGGGCGAGGCCGGAGATGTGGTGATAACTCAGGACCATGCCGGACTCTGGACTGACACGAGATATTTCATACAGGCGGAACAACAGCTTGCCGGAACAGGGGTTGCGCTCCATAAGACAAGAATTCCTGGGGAGGTCAGGATTCCGCAATGGCTTGCTGATTACGCATTTGCGGACAGATGGGGAAGCGTGGCCCTCGCTGTGGACGGACTTTCCCAGCCGGTCTCGTTCATCAATGAGCTTGAAAACGCCTTCGGCTGCAGGCAGGTCCGGATTCTGGATCTTCCTGACATGCTCGACGATTTGTGGATGGACAGGCCTGCGGTTCCGGCGACACCGGTTATCACGTTGGGAGAAGACCTGACAGGCGAGTCGCGGCTGTCCAAACAGGGGCGACTGAGGAGTTTCATTGACGGAAAAAACTGTGACGCCATACTGGTGACGGCGCTGGACGAGATTGCCTGGCTGCTGAACGTGCGTGGGTCCGATGTGGAGTACAATCCGGTGGTGTTGTCGTATCTTCTTGTCACTCAGGACAATGCTGAGTGGTTCGTGCGCAAGTCCAAGACTGTGGATGATGAGACTTATGACAGTTTCGATGAACTGATGAAGGACGGAGTGGAGATAAAGTACTATGATGATATATGTATCAGTCTGTCTGAATATGCATGCTCGGGAGCGCGTCTTTATGCCGATACCTCTACATTGAACTATCATCTCTACAAGGTGCTGAAGGATGTGGGGGACAATTTCTCGATGGTGGAGGGCGCGTCTCCTGTGCCGCTGTACAAGGCGGTAAAGAACGGAACGGAGATAGAGGGAATGCGTGAGGCGCACGTTGAGGACGGTGTGGCAATGGAGAAGTTCCTCTGGTGGCTGGACTGCTGCATGAAGGACGGCATCGAGCTGTCAGAGTGGGATGCGGCCCGCTATCTCGGGTCGTTACGTGCTGAGATTCAGGGATATAGAGGCGACAGTTTCCAGACGATTTCTGCTTACGGGCCGTCTGCTGCATTGCCGCATTACGTTACTCCGGAAGGTGGCGGCAGGATGCTCG
>OHAW01000966.1_pt1 | contig 10473 bp, 10 predicted proteins | sample 1577221 | NCBI WGS metagenome assembly OHAW01 (sample SAMEA3879583, study PRJEB24766) | human gut metagenome | biome: human-associated habitat; feature: feces | place: USA | collected 1985/1987 | reverse complement strand
GGAAGAGGATGTAGTGATGTTTACTACATCGGCACCCAGATATTTGCCTGCCAGCTCGAAGGATGTACGGGTACGTGTACTGGGCTCATAGAACAGATTGATGATAGATTTACCGCGCAGTGAGGGCACCTTTTTGATATCCCTCTTCATAATCTTCTTCATTTCCTCAGCTGTTTTCAAAACCAGCTCGATTTCCTCAACGCTGAGGCTTTCCAGATCCAGTATATCTCTGCCACCCAGAGATACATTTGATTTAGCCATTAGCTTTACCTCCTGTTTTTTATAATAAAATTGCATAATAAAAGGCCTTCTCATCCCATGATGGTGCAAAAAGGCCTTAGGTTTCATAATAACTTATACCTTGCAGTCTCACAGGACCAATTTAAAGGTGCAAATTGATTGTATATATTTTACACCTTAATGAAGAATACGTCAAATATTTCGAGGTAAAATCTTGGCAGGAATTTTTTACTTATAGTATAATAAAGAAGAGTGAACGTACCCCGCCTATAGAGGTGGAAGCTTCCTGCTTCAGCGAGAACAGCACCACTAACTCTGAAGAGTTATGGCGACTTACACTCTCTCCACAGGCGTAGATTCCCGTGCGACCCACGGTACTTTATGAATTACGCTAGGCAGATATTCGCCTAGCTTCTTCTCTAATATTTATTGCAGCGTTCTTGTCACGGTTATGATGACTGCCACACTTAGGGCAATCCCATTCCCGCACAGATAAGTCTTTGGTGTCATTGTTCTGGTAGCCACAGACATGGCATAGCTGACTGCTTGGATACCATTTGTCTATCTTGATAAGTTGCTTACCCTGCCATGCAAGTTTGTATTCCAGCATACTTGTGAACATGCTCCAGCCATTGTCGGATATGGATTTACCAAAGCTGAACTTGCCACCCTTCTTTCGCTTCGCCATGGCCTTTACGCTAATGTCCTCTATGCCAATCGCATCATAGCGGTCTGCAAGATAACGAGCTTTCTTATGCAGGAAGTCACGGCGTTGATTAGCAATTTTCTCATGGAGTACAGCCACTCTTGGAGAGTTTTCTTTGTGCCTTGGCCAATCTCTTTTCGGCTTCCCGTAAGAAATTTGGATAATCGGCATTGTCCTCATCGGAAGCAACATACAGCCCGTGCATAGCAAAATCCAATCCAAGAAAATTCTTCGGTATGATGGGAAGTATTTGGTTTTCATACTCCACCAAAATACTGATATAGTATTTTCCTGACGATGTTTTACTTATGGTTACAGTCTTTATGGTGCTATTCTCCATCAATGGACGATGCAGACACAGCTTTACCCAGCCTATTTTAGGCAGCTTGACTTTGTTTCCCTCGATTCTTACAGAGCCATGTTGGTTGTTCGTAGAATATGAAGCATGACCTGTTTTCTTCGACTTGAAGCATGGCTTGCCAAAATGCTTCCTATTGCTCCAAAAGTTGTTATACGCCTTGTTCAGGTTTATTTGGGCATTGGCGAGAGCAAGGCTGTCAACCTCTTTCAGCCAAGGAAATTCTTTCTTGTACTGTGCAGGTGTATTGTTCAGCCTCTCGCCTGTTTCCTTATAGTAATCAAGACGATCTCCAAGCATCTTGTTATAGATGAATCTGGCACAGCCGAAAGTCTTGGCAAACATAATCTTCTGTTCAATTGTCGGGTAGAGCCTGTATCGGTATGCCTTATTCACTATAATCACCTGCCTTGATTTTCTATGTATTTACGAATTGTCTCAATAGGAGCACCACCTGTCGTCAGCAAGCAATAGCTTCTTGACCAAAACATTTCTTTCCACAAATTACGCCTAACTTCTGGAAAATCTTTTTTGATTAGCCTAGAACTGGCACTTTTGTAAGCGTTGATGAATTTCGACATCTCTGTATTAGGATGGGCACGAAACATGATATGTACATGGTCTTGATCATGGTTCCATTCTTCCAATGTGATGTTATATGAAGAGCCTATGCGAACAAATATGTCTTTTGCATATTGGCTCATCTGGTCGGAAAATACCTTACGACGGTACTTTACTACCAGAACAAGATGGTAATACAGCAAGAACACTGAATGGTTATTATTGTCTAATTTTATAGTATAATCAGCCCTTTCACTTCTATGACTGATTATATCATAAAGCTATCTACGGAGCAATTATCTGGCTCAATTACTTACGTAAATTCGCCAGACCCACCTTCATCCCCCACCTTAGAGGTGGAGGACTTCTGGCGGATTAGATTAAAAATTAGCGAGGTACTTATGCGAAACACCATTATAGATAATCTGCGTGGCATCTGCATGCTTGGCGTCATCGGTATTCATATCGGCAGCCTGGCACTTGCCCCCAACAACTTTACTCTTTACTTATTACTGGAGATTTTAAGCCGTTACAGTGTCCCCTCCTTTTTCTTTATCTCCGGCTACGGCCTGGCCTGTACGGATAAAGGCCTATTAAGCGGCAGCCGGCTGAACTATATCGACTTTATGAAGAAGCGTCTGCGGGGAGCAGGCCTGCCCTATCTCAGCTGGTCGCTTTTTTACATGCTTTACTTCTGGCTGATTCTGCCACCGGGCTTCGTCAGCTGGAATCCGCTGCATGTGGCCTATGTTTTATTCTTCGGCCTGGGCTGCTACCATTTGTATTTTATGGTCATCCTGCTGTGGTTTTATGCAAGCTATCCGCTCTGGCGCCGGCTTCTGCGTATAATTATACATCAAAACATACCGTTTATGCTAGTGCTTTTATTCATTTTCCAGCTTACATTTAACTGGTGGACAACGCATCCGGGCTTGAACACAGCGGGTTGGAGCGTCTTGGCTAAAAATTTCTTTGATTATCGCCTCAACTATCTTCCCTTGCATTATTTGCTTATTTTTATAAGCGGCGGCCTGGCAGCCTGCTATTGGGAAAAATTCATCGTCCTTCTGCGCAGATACAGCGCCATGGTATGCATAATTTTTGCTGCAAGCGTGGCCTGGGACGTGCAAAGCTGTTACGAAGCAGTTACGGTCAAAGGCTACACGCTGATTGATCTGGCCAACACCTATCACCAGCTCAGCCCGCAGGGACTCTGCTACACCGTCGGCTCGCTGCTCTTCTTCTGCCTGGTACTGGATTGGCTGGAGCGCAAGGCGCAGGCAAAAGCACATACAGAGGCTCCCAATGCACTGCAATCTATCCCTCAAGCAGCATCACATACAGAGGCTCCCCTTGGGGGGAGCTGTCACCGCAAGGTGACTGAGAGGGGTTCCCTCGCCAACCTCCTCTATAAAGCCATCAGCATTCTTTCCGCCTACTCCATGCTCATCTACTTTGTGCATCCGTTGCTCTTGGACTGGCTCAGCAGCGCCTATAACCATTTCGGCATCATCATGACCGTCAAAAAGGTAGCCCTTTCCTACGTGCTGCTGGTGCTCGGCTCGCTGGCCCTCAGCATCCTGCTGACGAAGGCATTTGAAAAATGCAGTACGGCAAAGCTGCTGTTTACAGGTAAACGGTGAATTCAATACAAAGCAAAAAGACGTTGCGTGCTTTTTCAAGCACACAACGTCTTATTTTTTATTCTACTAAATCAGAGCTGAGCCTTCATTAATTTCTTATATACCTCAACGCCGGGCTGGTCAAATGCATCCACATCCGCCAGCTCGCCCTCATAAGCAATCGTCAGCATCAAAAAGTACATCAGCTGGCCAAGATAATACTCATTCAGCTTCGGCAGCGTAAAACGCGCATTGTAACGGTTATCACCCGTCAGCGCCGCTTCATTGGCATTAAGCGCCGCCTTGAGCGCCTTCGCCATATCCATGCCCTCGTATTTATCGAAGAACGGTACATCGGCAAAGGGATTGTGCAAAACTGCCTCCACCTCAGGATTGGCAACCTCCAGGAACTGCACCACCTTATTCAGACGACCATCCTGATGCTGCTGTGTCTGTGCATGCATATCCGTTGTGCCGACAGCAACAATCGGCGTTCTTCCGTAGTAAACAGTTGCACCCTCACGATTGCAGCGCTTGCCAAGCGATTCCGCCAGCAGCTGCACATACCATTCGCTCAACGATTTCAGGCGCATGCTGTACGGCATGAACACTTCTATATCACGTCCGCGCTCATAAGCCATGAATTTGAGCAAGGCGTTGAGCAGCGCAGGATTCTCCGCAAGCTCTGCCTGCTGGCAATAGATATCCATATCACGCGCACCGCGCAAAAACTCTTCGATATCTCCGCCCAAGGCAGCCATCGTCACGAGGCCCGGGTCAGTCATAATGCAGAAGCGTCCGCCAATGCCCTCCTTGATGTCAAAGCGCTCCCAGCCAAATTTTTCCGCCAGCTGCAAAAGCGGCGCATTTTCCACCGGGGCCTTTAAATCAGTAACTACCGTGCAGTCAAGGTCGATGTCAGCGTTTTTAGACAGGTTGTCATAAAAATACGTAAAGGCTGAAATGGTTTCCAGTGTTGTACCGGATTTGGAAATCGGCACCAGCATAATCTTGAGCTTTTTACCCTGCTCGGCACTGTTCATAGCCAGACGGCGCATCTTGAACAGCAAGCTGTTGCAATCCACCGGGTCAAGATTATTGCCCGAGAAATAAATAAACGGCTGCCCCTGACGCAAGGTTGCGCTGGTATTCCAATGATAACCGCCAAAAGCATCAAACAGCACCTTGTTGCCCAAGTAGGAGCCGCCAACGCCCAAAAAGATTACGACATCTTTACTGCGCAGATGCTTGCTGTAGCGCATCAGCTTAATAATCGACTGCTCCGTATTGGGATTGCCGTCGGCAATATACGGCATACGTGGAAAATAAACATGCTCAGGCGTGCCGTCCTTAGATAAATGCTTCTTGGCAAAGCCGCTGCGGCGCAGCTCGCACACAGCCTCATCGGCTGCCGCTCCCTGCTGCTGCAGTGCCTGCTCCACCTCCTGCGGCAGCAGTCTGCCTGCTCCCAGCATATTATTGAAATCAAAAACGATTCCGCTGGGCACCACAATTCTATAATCCACAATACACACTCCTAAATATCAGTTGCAAAAATGCATGTATGCTATTGTACCATATCAGCACTGCAAAATCTATTGCCAAAGCAATTTACAGTTTACCGTATGGCAGCAGCAATACTTTATTTTACCTCTACCAGCTCAATATGGAAGTTCAGTTCCTTGCCGGCCATTTCATGGTTAGCGTCAAAGGTAATGTTAGTCTCGTCCTTTTCGGTTACCAGTACAGGCACAGGCTGACCGAATTGGTTCTGCAGGTAAACTCTCTGGCCAACGGTCAGGTTTTCGGAACCCGGCAGCTGGGCAATCGGCATGTTGAAGATAGCCTTCGGGTCAGCCTCGCCATATGCTTCTGCCGGCAGCAGATGGATGTCAACCTCAGCGCCGACATCCAGGTCTGCAACAGCTGCATCAAAGCCTTTGATCATCTGGCCTGCTCCGCAGATGAATTCCAGTGGCTCGCCACGGTCATAGGAAGAATCAAACTGTGTTCCGTCATTAAAGGTTCCTCTGTAATGTGTACGGCAGGTTTTTCCGACATTAGGACCTGTGATAGATGGCTGGGAACCACATCCTCCGCCACAGCCTCCGCAGGAATGTCCGTCTTCATGACCGCCGCAGGAGTGTCCATCCTCATGGCTTCCGCAGGAATGTCCATCCTCATGATGGTGATGATCACAATTCACACCTGTGGATACCAGCTCGCCCTTCAGATAAGCATCCACAGCTGTGTCTGCATCTCCCTGTGCTCCGGAACATAACTCAATGCCAGCCTCAGCAAGTGCACTCTGTGCTCCGCCGCCGATTCCTCCACAGATCAGAACGCTGATTCCCTGCTCTGCAAGAAGTCCGGCAAGTGCACCATGTCCGGTGCCATTGGAGCTGATCACTTCACTGGAAATAACCTTGTTATCCTCTACCTCGTACACCTTGAAAAACTCCGTTTTTCCAAAATGCTGGAAAATATTTCCGTTGTCGTATGTTGCTGCAATTTTCATTTGTAAAACCCTCCATTAATCAGATATGTATTATATTAGTATATCGTGCAGGCAGGATAAAAGCAAGGTTTAACTTCTCTCACAAAAACACCTCGCAGGACATTGCCAGTGAACAGTAACCTCTTGCTGTCATTCAATGAATCCAGTATAATAGAAGAATCTGTAAAAATAAACGATTTTTTAAATAAGAAGGTTTGAATTAAAATGAAATCATACGAAGAATTACTTTCAGATATTGAAGAAGACATGGAGCTCATGGGTTCCTCACACATTGTTTATTCCATGGAAGAGGACGGCGTTGTTACTGATTATGATTATCTTCCATCCGATTCCTGTACGATCTCCATTACCTTAAAGGAACTTCAGGAAAAGCTTCAGCTGCAAATGCTCTATACAAAAGTTTCCGCTCATACAGCCGGAGCAGATAAAAATGCCCCGAAATTAGCTGTTGTTTTTCCGGGCATCGGATACACTGCCGACAAGCCGCTTCTGTACTATACCAGCCGCCTTGCCAGCAAACACGGTTACAAAATCCGCACTGTATCCTATGGCACCCTCCCGGAAAATGTCAAAGGAGATCCTGAAAAAATGAAACAGGCCTTTGACCTTGCCCTGGAACAAACAGAACGCTCCTTAGGCAGCATCGACTGGAATTCCTATGGCAGCATTCTGTTTATTTCCAAAAGCATTGGTACAGTCATCTCCTCAGCCTATGCTTCCCGACACGATCTGACTGTAAAAAGCATCCTGTTCACGCCTCTTGCAGAGACCTTTTCCTTCCCACTTGCCGGAAGCATCGCCTTCCACGGCACCGCAGATCCCTGGGCCGAAACCAATTCCATCCGGGAACTGGCAGCGCAGAAAGATGTACCTCTCTTTCTCACCCAAAACGCCAACCATTCTCTGGAAACCGGTGATGTACTGACGGATATCTTTATTCTAAAAACCACAATGGAGCGGGTCCAGCGTTTTATTTAACGCCGGTCCGCTTATTTTTCTCCACCCACTAAAAACTGAGGTGTCAGCTTATTCAGCTCACGTTCCATGGAAGTTCTGGAAATATCACTGATGTCCTTCAGGGCAAACACTTTGGAAAAGCCGATCTCCATCATGTAATCCAGATCCCATACCGGACGCTTTTTATCACTCATAAACAGCTTACTGCTGAGCTCTTTCCCTGTTTCCGCATCTTCATGAGCATGGATACCTCTTCCATATTTTTCCCACATAGCAGCATCATGTGCCTCGTAAATCTTTTTCTTTTCTTCATCATAAAGATGCAGATACCAGCAGGCGTCCGATACCAAAAGACGTCCGCCTTTTTTCAGTACACGCAGCCACTCCTTGTAAGCCTTCTGTGGATCGTCCAGCGTCCATGTGATATTTCTGCAGATAACCATATCAAATGTCTCATCCGGAAAATTCAGATTGTGACAGTCCATTGTCATCAGATCCGCAGATAAACCTGCCGCCTTTACATTTTCCTTTGCCTCATGGATCATATTTTCAGTAATGTCAATCCCCGTCACATGATGTCCTTCTTTTCCCAGCATAATTTCAAAAAATCCCGGCCCGCAGCCTACGTCCAGTACTTCCAGATGTTCTTTTTCCGGCGCATACTCCAGAATCAGATTCTTCCAGTTTTCTGCTGTTTCACTTTTCAATTCTGCCTTGATCCCTTCGCTGTAAATGCCAGCTTCTCCTTCCCAGTACTCTTTGATCTTATCGTTTTGCATGTCACTTCTCCTTCTTTGTGGCTACTACAATAAATTTTTTTCCCTGATATCCGTATTTCCAGAAATCCATCGTCCATGGTCTGTTTAGCCAGCGGTTCTCTCTGATCTGGATCCTGGCAAAGCGTACCTTTTTTAATATCTGAAAGTCCGCTTCCGGACGCTTCTGCGATGTAAATGGCAGCTTTTCATAAATTCCGCTGTTTTCCTTCACGTCAGATCCATATGTTTTTCTTTCTGTAACATAAATAAGAAAATCAGCAATTTTCATATGGATCTTATTTTTTAATGTGGGTTCGACGGTCCGATAGTCCCCATCAAAATAAATGATCCTTCCACCTGGTTTTAATACAGCCTTCCAGCGTCTGAAAGCTTTTTCCGGATCATATAATGTCCACACCGCATCTCTGGAAAGTATCACATCATAGCTTTGTTCCTGTTCCAATGGCAAAGTTACACCATCTTCCTCACAGATTTCCACCTGCTGATGATACTGTCGCATATTCCTTCTGGCTTTTTCTACCATTCCTGATGAACCATCGATCGCTTTTACATCATGTCCCAGACGCGCTGCTATGATGCTCATAAAACCCGGGCCGCAGCCCACTTCTAAAATACGAAGGGGCTCAGGTCCAAGAAGTCTTTTCAATTCTTTTGTCCAGTAAGATACCGTTCTTTTGTTACTCAATTGTTTTTGGATCATATCATCATAATCACCGGAATCTTCTGTCCATTTATTCTCGATCTTTTCAAACATTTTTTTACTCCACTACATCCAGTGTTGCCCAGTTAATGCCTTCATAGGCAGTCGGTGCAAGCTCTACATTGGTCAGTCTGGTATTGTTATAGATATAATCACGGTTCGGATAATACAGCGGTACTGTTACTGCCTGATCATTGATACGTGTGAGGATCTTATCGTATAATTCCGTCCGCTTTTCTTCATCCTGTGTCTTTAATACTTCTCCGAGATCTTTGTTCAGCTCCTCATCGTACCAGTTTACTGCCTTTGCTCCATCTTCCGCATAGAACATTGATTTCAGGAATCCATGAGGCATCCAGGAATCTTCATAGCTGCGGTAAATGCACAGATCGTAATCTCTGGTGTTCCAGATCTCATCATAGTAAGCTGCGGATTCTTTTTCTACCAGTTCAATACCTACACCGACCTTCTCATATTCAGATTTCAGGAATTCACAAAGAGATTTCCATGAAGCATATTCTTCAGTCTGGAATACCAGTCTGAGGCTCAGTGGTTCTCCGTCTTTTTCTACAATACCATCTCCATCTGTATCCTCATATCCTGCTTCCTTTAACAGTTCCTTTGCTTTATCCGGATCATATGGATAGCCCTTGCTGTTTTCTTCTGTTACATAAGGAACTGTCGGAGACATAAGTCCGGTTGCAGGATTGCCGTAACCATCCAGCAGATCATTTACAATGCTTTCTTTATTTGTTGCATAATTCAGTGCCTGACGTACGTTTACATCCTGAAGCGCCGGTGTATCATAATTTTCGATCAGATAGTAAGAAAGTGTGGAAACCTGCTGTTCTGTCGATAAATTTTTATCTGCCTGGATAATACTGAAGCTTTCGGATGGAATATCCTGAAGATTCAGATCTGCCTCTCCACTCTGAAGTGCCATCACTCTGGCATCACCGTCTACCACCTGTTTCAGAACTACTTTATCAATATTTGGTTTCTCACCGTAATAATTAGGATTTGGTACCAGGACAACCTCCTGACCGCTTTCATAACTGTCGATCATCCACATTCCGGTACCCACTTCCTGACAAAATTCTCCATCTTCATCCAGTGCACTTTCACAGGTAAAACGGAACGGTCTTGGATAGCTGAATTCGATCAGCAGAGTATAACATGGTTCTGCGAACTTAAATTCTACAGTATAATCATCTACCTTTGTAACATTTTCCAGTTTGGCTGAAAAGTTACCGATCACATCCTGTTCCACCCATCTGTTATAATTCCACATCACATTGTCTGCATTAAACTCTGTGCCGTCCGAGAATTTCACATCTTTTCTTAAATGGAACGTATAGGTTGTGCCATCTTCGCTGATATCCCAGGATTCTGCCAATGCCGGTTTGATTTCTCCATTTTCTCCGTAACGTACCAGAGGATCATAGATCATTTCATAAAGACGAAAGTCCGGACCACTTTTTATAGGGTCACAAAGTTCAGGAGTCAGATCAATGGATGTCATTGCCGTAACTACTTTTTCCTCTTTTGCCTGTACATTGACACCTGTCAGTAAAGTTGCCGCCACCATGCTCAATGCTATCAATTTTGCTACACGTCTTTTCTTCATTTCTTCCTCTCCTTTGTTTGTTTTATATTTTACAGCATATGACATGCCGCAAAATGTCCTGTTTCAATTTCTGTCAATTCCGGTATATGCTCTCTGCATATATTTGTACATCTTCTGCACCGGTTCTGATATGGGCAGCCCTGTTCCGGAATGCTATCTGAAAATATTTTCTTTTCCTGCGATCCGATTCTTCGCATTTTCGGTTCTTTTACCGGAATAGAATCAAACAGATCTTTTGTATAAGGATGTACGGCAGTCTCCTTTAAGCTGTCCGTATGATCAATAAACTCGACCACGCGTCCCTGATACATAATAGCCACCTCTTTGCAGAGATATGGAACGTTGGACAGATCGTGAGTGATCAGTAAATAGGTCATCTCATATTTTTCCTGCAGCTCATTTAAC
>OHAW01000964.1_pt1 | contig 10483 bp, 9 predicted proteins | sample 1577221 | NCBI WGS metagenome assembly OHAW01 (sample SAMEA3879583, study PRJEB24766) | human gut metagenome | biome: human-associated habitat; feature: feces | place: USA | collected 1985/1987 | reverse complement strand
CCTGCGCCGCCAACTATATCGTGGCCGAACCGACTACGTTGACCGGAAGCATCGGCATTTTCGGCCTCATTCCCGATGCAAGCCAACTGCTCAGCGACAAATTAGGCCTGCATTTCGATGTTGTAAAGACCAATGCACACGCCGATTTCGGTACGCCTGCACGCCCATTCAATCCTTCGGAAGCTCAAATGATGCAAGGATATATACAACGGGGTTACAAATTGTTTACCGAACGTGTAGCAGACGGACGGAACATGAAAACCGGCCAAGTGGAAAAACTGGCCGAAGGACGGGTCTGGACCGGACGGCAGGCCGTGGAAAACGGATTGGCCGATGCCAACGGCAACCTCCAGACCGCCATCAAAAAGGCTGCTTCATTGGCCCAAATAAAAGATTACCATACGGAATACGCACCGACTCCGTCCCCTTGGTACGAGGGTTTGTTTGACCAACAGAAAAAGGACTATCTGAACACGGCCTTACAAGAGACCCTCGGAACATATTACGCCCCACTAATGAGCCTGAGACAGATCCGGCAAATGAGCGTTCTGCAAACCCGGATACCGTATGAGCCGAACTTTATCAACTAAACCATCATGGAAGGAGACTTAATCAAAATCAACGAATGGTTGTTGCCGGTGGCTTGGCTTTACGGAATAGGCGTAAGGATTCGCAACGAGCTTTTCGAAATGGGAATCCTGAAATCCAAAAGTTACGACATACCCGTTATTTCGGTCGGCAATATCACCGTAGGCGGTACCGGGAAAACACCACATACGGAATATCTCATCCGCCTGCTACGTAAGAAGCATAAAGTGGCCGTGTTGAGCCGAGGATACAAACGTAAATCAAAAGGATTCATTTTAGCCACATCCGAAACGTCTATGCCTGCCATAGGTGACGAGCCTTATCAGATGAAACAAAAGTTTCCAGATGTCTATGTCGCTGTGGATAAAAACCGCCGTCGGGGAATTGAACGGTTATGCGACGAGCAAATCGCACCGGGGACAGAAGTCATCCTGTTAGACGACGCGTTCCAACATCGCTATGTAAAACCAGGTATCAACATCCTGTTAGTAGATTACCATCGCTTGATTTGCGATGACAAGTTGCTCCCCGCAGGACGTTTGCGCGAACCGAAAGAAGGAAAATATCGTAATCGTAACCAAATGCCCGGAAGACATCAAGCCCATGGGATTCCGGGTCATCAGTAAGGCCTTGAAGTTGTACCCTTATCAGAAGTTGTTCTTCTCGACACTGAAATACAGCCGTCTCATACCGTTGTTCGGAGAGGAAGAATATTCTTTGGACGAGTTGCTGCCCCACAAGCATGTCTTGCTGCTTACAGGCATCGCTTCGCCGGAACAAATGAAAATGGACCTCGAACATTATGAAACGGATATCACGCCGCTTTCTTTCGGCGACCACCATTACTTCTCGGCCAAAGACGTAGCCCTAATCAATGAGACTTACGCCCGAATGTCCTCGCCGAAGCTAATTGTAACCACTGAAAAAGATGCGACCCGCCTGAAGGACCTCAACGGCCTGAGCGAAGAGGTTAGAAAATCTCTCTATGCCCTGCCGGTCGAAATAGAGATACTGCAAAATCAACAAGAATCGTTTAACGAAAACATTACTGGTTATGTATTCAAAAATTCAAGAAACAGCATCCTGGCTAAAAAGTAGGATGACAACAAGCCCCACAACGGCTATCGTTTTAGGTACCGGATTAGGTAAACTGGCCAACGAAATCACAGATGCGACCCGCATTTCATACAAAGAAATTCCCAACTTCCCAGTCTCTACGGTAGAAGGGCATTCGGGTAATCTTATCTTCGGAAAACTGGGCGACAAAGACATTCTGGCCATGGAAGGCCGCTTTCATTACTACGAAGGCTACACCATGCAAGAGGTCACTTTCCCCATTCGCGTCATGTATGAGTTGGGCATCAAAACCTTGTTCGTCAGCAATGCTGCAGGCGGCACCAACCCCAAGTTTGAAATTGGTGATCTGATGATAATCACCGACCAAATCAACGCGCTTCCGGAGAATCCGCTACGCGGTAAGAACTTCCCGACCGGTCCCCGTTTCCCGGATATGTCGGAAGCTTACAACAAGGGACTCATCCGGCAAGCACTCGCCATTGCCGAAGAGAAAGGAATCAAGGTACAGCAAGGCGTATACCTCGCTACACAAGGACCGACTTTCGAAACTCCGTCTGAATATAAAATGTTCCGCATTTGGGGCGCCGATGCGGTGGGTATGTCGACCGTACCCGAAGTCATCGTAGCTAATCATTGCGGAATCAAATGCTTCGGTATCAGTGTCATCACCGACCTCGGAGTGGAAGGAAAGATTGTGGAAGTCAGCCACGAGGAAGTACAGAAAGCTGCCGATGCCGTACAACCCCTTATGGCCGAGATTATGCGTGAGATGATAAACCGCGCTTAAAGCCCATAAATTTATGCAAGAAACATACAGGACAGAAATCTCTACGCTCGGAGAGTTCGGGCTTATCAAACACCTGACAGAAAATATCCGGCTGAAAAACTCTTCCACCCGCTATGGAGTGGGTGACGACTGTGCCGTCATGGAATATCCGGCCGACAAACAAGTCCTCGTCACCAGCGATTTGCTAATGGAAGGCATACATTTTGATCTGACATACGTCCCGATGAAACATCTCGGATACAAGGCTGCCATGGTCAATCTCTCGGACATTTATGCCATGAATGGTACCCCCCGTCAAATGGTGGTCTCCATTGCTTTAGGCAAACGTTTCTGTGTAGAGGACATGGAGGCTTTCTACGATGGTCTCAAAATGGCATGCGAAGCTCATGAGGTCGATATTGTAGGAGGTGATACGACATCTTCGCTTACGGGGTTAGCCATCAGCATTACCTGCATCGGGGAAGCAGACAAAGACAAAGTGGTTTATCGCAACGGAGCCAAAGAAACCGACTTGATCTGTGTCAGCGGAGATTTAGGAGCAGCCTACATGGGATTGCAGTTGCTCGAACGCGAAAAAGCCGTTTTCAACCAACAGTTGCAGGAGGCACACAGGAACGAAAAAACAAAGACCACAGAGGGATTATACGAAGCCCAACCGGACTTTAGCGGAAAAGAGTATTTACTAGAACGACAGCTAAAGCCAGAAGCACGACGCGACATTGTGCAAGCATTGGCAGCCGCTAATATCCGTCCGACTTCCATGATCGACATATCAGACGGACTCAGTTCCGAATTACTGCATATTTGTACGCAAAGCGGTGTCGGTTGTAGGATATATGAAGAACATATTCCCTTAGATTACCAGACGGCTGTTATGGCAGAAGAGCTGAACATGAATGTCACGACCTGCGCTCTGAATGGCGGAGAAGACTATGAATTATTATTTACAGTCCCCATTGCCGACCACGAAAAAGTCAGCCAGATCAAGGACATTAAAATAATAGGCCATATCACCAAGGCCGAATTAGGCTATGCACTCATCAGTAGGGATGGCCAGGAATTTGAACTGAAAGCTCAAGGCTGGAACCCGCTTAAAGGCTGATGTGCCGCATTGTTTCAGCCAGGTTGGACAACAATCCTCCTTGCTATCAAAGACAATCCGTCTGCATTTAACTACACTCTCACCTATCTTCTCCGACCCAGAAAACAGGTGAGAGTTTACTTTTTTCTCCTACATTACACAAAAATATATCGAATATATTTGGCATTTCAAATTAAATCGCTACCTTTGCACTCGCAAAACCAAAGTAAGTCGGTGCCATAGCTCAGTTGGTAGAGCAAAGGACTGAAAATCCTTGTGTCCCCGGTTCGATTCCTGGTGGCACCACTTGAAAATCAGAGAGTTACATTTTAGTAGCTCTCTTTTTTTATGCTCTTTTATGCTCAAACAGGTGCTGAAACAGAGAAATGTTTTCTCCAATGTTTTACCCAAAATGACAACAGCAGATGTTATATGCTACAAGTACAAACCATTGAAAAATGGAGAGTTACCCCTAAAGATTAAAGTATGTAAGGACAGGAAGACAAGGTATATCAACCTTGGTGTTTCTACCAAATCGGAATATTGGGATTTTGAAAAGAATCAGCCTAAGCCAACATGCCCTGATAGGGAACTTATTGAAAAGCTGATTTCCAACAAGATAAGTGAAGTAAAAAGCAAAATTGTAGAACTAAAGTCGAATAATAAGGAGTTCTCAGCCACTACACTTGTAGAGAAAGTGTCACATCCAACCAAAGCTATTACAGTCGGGGAATTATTCAAGCAACACATTCATTGTCTTGAAGAGGAAAAAAGAACAGGTTACAGGCTATCCATCCAACAGACCTATAACTCACTAATCAAGTTCAACAGCCACTTGGACATCCCTTTCTCTGAAATGGACTGTGGCTGGCTGAAAAGATATGAGACATGGTTAAGGAAACAAGGCAAGTCAGAAAACACCATTGGAATAAGATTCAGAAATATCCGAATGATATTCAATTCGGCTATCAACATGGGATTGGTAAAACCTGAAAACTATCCATTCAAGCAACTCAAAGTTTCCAAACTGCATCAGGAAACAGCTAAAAGAGCTTTGACTAAAGATGAGATATTGTCTGTTGTGAATTACAATATCACAGGAAAGGACTTCTATTGTAAACTGGCTGTTCATTTATTCACATTCTCCTACTTCATGGGAGGTATCAACTTTGTTGATATGGCGTATCTGACTGGGAAGAATATAGTGAGCAATAGACTGATTTATAACAGAAGAAAAACATCCAAACTGATAAACCTGCCAATGCAGGAAAGAGCCTTATTGGTCTTGAAGGAGTATAAGGATAGTAATAAGCCATACTTATTCCCTATCCTTTCAATCTCCCATAGGACAGAGCAGCAAAAGCTGAACAGGCTGCATAAAGTGATAACCAAAGTGAACAAGGCATTAAAGTGCATTGGTGAGGAATTGAATATTCCAATCAAATTGACCACCTATGTGGCCCGCCACTCTTATGCAACAGTCTTAAAGAGAGCAGGTGTAGCTCCGGAAGCTGTTGATCAGGTTTACATGGGCTGTGTAATCCAGGCAGGTCAGGGACAGAACGTAGCTCGTCAGGCTACATTAAAATCTATCTTGACAATTTTGAAAATAATCAGATTGACAAGGCGATGGAATTGCTAAAATGAGTATATTTGCGCATCTAACTCGGAATATATATAGAAAATTTCTAAAGTTAGGTGCGCAAATCAGACAACGTATGGAAGAAAAAGCAAAATCACTTAAAAAAGCATGTTATGAGCTGGACACTGATTATCCATCACTGTTTTCAATGGTGAACGGGGCAAGATTCATCAAAAAGGACGGAGTTGAATTAGTTACGCTTGATATGGTCAAAGACCATGATGGAGAATATTCTGATTGGACTATAACCATTGAGCAAGGACAAAAGATAGGCGAAGTAATGGACAGAATTCCTTTTGGAGTATTAAACAAAACCATTACAGGCTTAGGAGCTACGACTTTAGAGATAACGAACCAAGAAAGGGATTCCATCATAGTAGTTCCGACCAAATCATTGGCATATGGCAAGTACAAATCAGCCAACAACCATTTTGGAGATGGATATGCTTTCTATTTTGGAAGTCCGATAAAGGAAATCAGAAGTGCGGTGAAACCAGCTCAAGTAAAAAACTATTTGGACAGCAACAATCAGTGGAAAAAGAAATTCCTTGTAGTTGCTGACAGTCTGCCACGTCTTATAGAGATTCTTGACTCCTACAACATAGATGTGTATAACAGTTATTTTTTAATGGTGGATGAAATAGACACCATGCAAGCTGATAGTGCCTATAGACCTAGGTTGGAGTATGTCATGGACTATTACTTCAAATTCAACCAGAAGTTTAGAAGTGCGGTATCTGCGACCCTGAATGATTTTTCCAATCCTAAGATGGAATATGAATCAAAGATAGTCACCCGTTGGAGAGAAAACCCTCGAAGGAATATAGACCTAATATATACCAACTATGTGGATGATACGGCGGTTAAAATCATAACACAAAAGCTGTCCGAGAATACAGATGCTAAAATACTCATAGCATATAATTCTTTAGATGGAATACTTAATATATTAGAACTGCTTAAAAAGAGGAATGTTGATGGTGTGAACAATTCAAATTGTGGAATCTTGTGTAGCGAAAGGAATAATGACAAGGTTAAAGAATACATTGAAGACGCAGACAATGTAATCAGTGAAGATGCTAATCTCCAAAAGAGAATAGTGTTTATGACTTGTGCTTATTTTGCGGGTATTGACATTCAAGACAGATGCCACCTTATTACAATTACATCCCATTTGCAACCATTTACTTATCTGTCCACCCAAAGAATGGAGCAAATTGCGGGAAGATGCAGAAATGGCAACCTATCTGAAACCATAATTTATGATATACCCCAAAATATACCGAAAAGTCATTTCCGCGACAAAGAAAAATATAAAAATTCATTACTCTCTCGTGCCGATGTGTATGCCGAATTTATGAATAGTACAATGAGAGTTGTAGAGAACAACCCTGAACTGAAAGAATTGGGCAAATTTATTGATTCTTTTGTTGATTATTCCGCAAAATCAAAAGTAACCAATGCGGATTACCCTATAAAAATAATAAGAAAGAGTGCTGTTGAAAAGTGTTTTGTACCATCATATTTCAATATAGATGCCCTCGTTGAAAAATGGCATCTTGCATACTCTTTATATACAGACCGACAGAATTTATATCAAGAGCTTTTGTCGCAAGGGCATGAGATACGTCAACTTGACGGTTATTGCATGAGAAGAGAAAAACACGATTCTTCAGCTATAATCGACATTAAGGCACGTAACAAAGAATATAGAGCAGAACGTGTCAGGGAGTTAAGGCCTCTGTTGTTAAATTGGAGCCAGGGTGGGCGGAATGAGATGGAATATCAAAAAATATACAAGTCGCAGGATAAGCAAATACAGAATCTGTGCCATGAGTTCAAGAAATTATCACCATATATAGATAATGAAATATTGTTTGACGGACTTGCAGAAAAATATGAGAACAGGAAAGAGCTGAGGAACTATGTAAATGCAGCAGTATTCCATGCCATGTCATCAGATAATGCTTTTAAGGCAGATGTGTTGGCAAAATTTGACTATCACACAATTCAAAATCATTTAAGGGAGAGAAACATTGGAAGTGTCAGGAAAATGGAAAAATTATCCAAAATAAAAGATGTGTTTCGCATCCAATTAAGGAAAACGGACCTCTCAAATGATGTGATACCTGAGTTCTTCTCCTGTTTCTTTAAGACCTCAAGGAGTGGAAGTGTTGACAAGATATTAGGATTAAATCCTTTAGATTTACCAGCCCCTCTTCAATATATAACAAGTGATGTCAGCCTTTTAGACTTGTTTATATTCCCATAAGTAAACACCTATTCATATTCCCCTGTTTTCACTATTGAGTACAGGGGATTATTATACATAAACATCAATAATGCATAACTATATATACTGAATCAGCCACATTACAATATCATATAAATCAAATATAAATTGAGATATATTCATCCACCCAAAATCTTGGATTTTATACATCAAGACTATTACTTTCATTTGAAATTTCTTCCCTCTCATAATGCTTTTTATTTTAGAATAGTCGAGCTAATGAATTTAAGTTGAAAAATTTTCTGATTTTTTTTTTGCAACTTTCTTGTCTTTAAGAGCATGAGTTACACCATCCAATCACCCTCCCCATCATTCAGAGTGGGGATAGTCCCCCTCACAACAATTAAAATCATAAATTTATGGATAGCTTAAAGTTCATTGAAACAATGTCTGTTGCAGACTTCAAGACCAAAATGGAAGTGGAAAGAATTGATGTGAAACAGAATCCTCATACGGGGAAATGTTTCTTTGTGTATGGCTGTGAAACAGGTGCAGTGAGTGAAAGATTCCTCAAAGGAGACATCACAAAGCCTGTCATCTCACAAGTTTGTTCTCCTGAAACAGGGGATATGTTCTACATGCTTCATCAACAAGGGGACGGTGGAGCACCTACATTGGCAACTTTGTGATATACGAGTTGCATGTCTTACATGGGCAGTTGGATGAAAGTCTGACTGCCCTTTTATTTTTCTGATTGTAAAACCATTAATAGTTTTTCATATGATGCAGTTAAGAGTTTCATCAAAGAAGCAGGCTAAGATAAAACTTGCTTTACAGGGCTGTGCAGGCAGTGGTAAAACCATGTCAGCACTCCTTTTAGCCTATGGACTGTGCAATGATTGGGGCAAAATAGCCATCATTGACAGTGAGAATGGAAGTGCAGATTTATATGCCAATTTAGGCAATTATAATGTGTTAGCCCTTCAAGACAACTTTACTCCCGAGACCTATATGGAAGCCATTGGGATATGTGAAAATGCTGGAATGGAGGTCATTATAATAGATTCCATATCCCAATGCTGGGATAATCTGTTGGAATATCATGCCAACCTGCAAGGCAACAGCTTCACTAATTGGCAGAAGGTCACTCCAAGAATCAATGCTTTCATGCGGAAGATATTGCAAAGTGAAAAGCATGTCATTTGCACCATGAGATGCAAGCAGGATTATGTCCTCAATGAGAAGAATGGCAAGATGATTCCTGAAAAGGTTGGTCTAAAGGCTGTGATGAGGGATGGCATAGACTATGAGTTTACCATAGTCTTTGACATCAACATGAAGCACCAAGCCATTGCAAGCAAGGACAGGACAAATCTCTTTATGGGAAAGCCAGACTTTACCATCACACCAACCACGGGACAAATAATCCTTGATTGGTGTAATGATGGTGTGACTGTTGAAATGATAAGACAACAGATAAATACGGCTAAAACCATAGAGGAACTCACAGCCATTTATCATAAATATCCCGAATGGTATCAACAACTGACCTCTGGCTTCATGCAGAAGAAAATGCAGTTGCAAGAAGAACAGAATAAACCGAGTATTAACTATAACCCCAATTTTATAAGATATGGAAGCAATGCAGCTACAGCCAGTCAAGGCTAATCTGATTTATCCAAGCAGGGTAAACAGGACATTGGAATTATCCCAGCAACAGGATATTATTGAAGTTGAGCCTGTTTTGTCAAGAAGGGAAGTAAAAAGACTTCCTTTCATTGAAGCCAACACAAAAGAAGTGACCATCGAACATCTGAAAAATGATTGCATTGTACCTGTGTTCAGCAAGGACAATGAAATCACAATCAGCCATCCCCACTTCATTGAATCTGTTTGGGAAGCAGCCAACAGGGTATTTCCCAGTGAGCAGGTTGAAACTCCTGAAATCAGGGTGAGCCATATAATAAAAGGCAGAACCCCCGAAGCCATCCATAAACCAGTAAGGGATTTGTTGGAAGAGGATAAGACCATCTACTATGAGAGGATGATGTTTTGTTTTGAGATACCCACCATCTATGAGGACATAATGGGCAACAGACTTAACCTGACCATTGGAGGAGTAAGGGCTTACAACCATGAGAACCTCTATTCAAAGAAAGGGGCTGAGAAGTTCAAGATATTCATAGGCTTTAAGAACATGGTATGCTGCAATATGTGTGTCTCCACTGATGGCTTCAAGTCAGAACTAAAAGTAATGGATGTACATGGATTGTTCAATGCTGCCATGCAACTCTTTCAGGAATACAATGCAGCCAAACACCTTTATTATATGGGTGCTTTCAAGGACAGCTACATGACTGAACACCAGTTTGCACAGTTCTTGGGCAAGTGCAGGTTATATCAATATCTTCCTGTGGAACAGAAGAAGAAGCTCCCACAAATGCTTATGACTGATACACAGATAGGCATAGTAGCCAAGTCTTTCTATAATGACGAGAATTTTTCAACCATTGAGAATGGGAATGAAATATCCATGTGGAATGTGTACAACCTGCTTACAGGGGCAAACAAATCATCCTACATAGATAACTTCTTGGACAGGGCTTATAATGCAACTCAACTTGCAGATGGGCTGAACAAGGCTCTTTATGGTGATAGTGAATATGCTTGGTTCATCCAGTGACAGATGTCCCGAGATTCATGTATTCATTATGGTAGGAAATTTTCAGTTTTGACCTATGGGAGAAATTATATTTGCCATTATAAACCTGCTGATAGGAGCTTTTGCACTCTGTTTTCTTGGCTCTGACAGCAATAAGAAACCATGATTTATGGTTTGATTGTTGGATGAAGCCTCGGAGTATATCAATATTTCGGGGCTTCTTTAATTTAAAATGCAATGAGAATTAGAGATATGTGATAAAGATGTACCTTTGTATAATACAAGGAGAGATATAAATCATCCCTTCATGACAAGCTATAGCCCACACCTCGGACACCAATATGGATTGGATTCTATAAGAGCCTGTTTAAATTTTATTTAATAACATCCTAATGGATGCCAGTTTTACCATT
>OHAW01000954.1_pt1 | contig 10543 bp, 8 predicted proteins | sample 1577221 | NCBI WGS metagenome assembly OHAW01 (sample SAMEA3879583, study PRJEB24766) | human gut metagenome | biome: human-associated habitat; feature: feces | place: USA | collected 1985/1987 | reverse complement strand
CCTTGCCGCTGCCGACCTTGGCGCGGACCTCCTCAATGGCTTCGCTGACGTAATTCGCCATGCTCCACTCGGGGGAAAGGCCGCAGATATTATAGAGAAAGTTTTTCAGAATTTCGGTGCCGTGGACGGTGTGCAGCACCTCGGGGTGGAACTGCACGCCGTAGAGCTTCTTTTCCAGACACTGGACCGCCGCGTGGCGGCAGCCCTCGGTGGAGGCGATGATCTCGATCCCGTGTTTGCGGCAATGTTTGACTTCGCGCTCTGCGTCTGCGAACGCTTTCTTTTGGAGGATCGCCCGCGCGAGTTCCGGTCGGAGTCGGGCTTTTTCGATGAGTTCGTCGGCCGAAGCGGAGAAAACCGCCTCTGCCGAACCGAATACGTCGAGCAGATGGACCGCCCCTTTCGGGCCTATTCCCGGCGTGAGGGTAAGGGCTATGTCTGGAATTTCGCGCTTCATTTTCCGTATCCGGCAATCCCCGAATGAGTTCGGCTCCGCCTCTTTTGGGCGAAACCGTAGGTTCCGGACCCGCTTCGGGGCTTCGGTTAGCGGTTGTAAAGATAGGTTTTTGCCGATAAAAATGCAAAGTTGCCCGGAAGTTTTGCAGAAAAGAGAAATCTTCGTATATTTGCAAACCCGATCCAGGGAATCAGGGTCTGATGGCCGAGTGGCTAGGCAAAGGTCTGCAAAACCTTGTACAGCGGTTCGAATCCGCTTCAGACCTCACAGAAACCGCGTTGCAGCTATCTACAACGCGGTTTTATTTTTGAATTGTCATACATTTGTAATACCAACCTTTATTCGTGGCTGGTTTCTTCAATATAAGATAACAAGCTATAGATATCCAGATGAATTTGGCGGGTTGCTCGATTCATTTTATCATCTAATTCTTGCCATCGTTTTTGGGCTGCATTTGGTTTGATAGCTTCCTCATATGTTCCAACAACATGTTCTACTTCTTTTTCCAAAGTATGCGATAACTGAAATATCGTTTGTTCATCAATATAAGACGGACGACATTTCTCATTCAACTCTACAACCTTATTAAATAATGTTTGAGCATTTGATTTATACTTAAATCCATTCGGCTTTTGAGTACCATAACCATGTACATATTCTCCATAAGGTGCTGCAACTAATGAATCATATAGTTGTTTTATTTCTAATAACAATACATTTTCCATAACAATATATTTATTTGATTTTTTGCGTCCGTCTTAATTCTTTGAGCGGATTTTGGTCATATACTTGTTTTAGTTTATACAGATCCGTATTAGGTTCGATAATAGCTTGTCGATAGCTGACATAATATCCCAGTAACGTATCGACATAAGAATTTCCAGTATGATATGATTTGCTAAAATCATTTTTATGAATAATATTCAACGCCATTTCCCATTCTTTGGATGATACATTTTCCTTGCAAGTACAAAAGGCTTTCCACCACGAGTGGGCCGATGCATTGCATATCGAATCATTTCCTAAAATCTCAATAGCCGTTTTCTTTCCGCCATTTTCCAGCCCAAGCCATTCGAAGAAATAACGATAAATAATCATGGTTTCTGGCATTTCAAGAAGCTTATGGTATTCCTCGATATTTTCGCCAAAAGCTTTCATGAAAAATGATGTTCCCTTGCCAATCTTACCTTTTGTACTATTGAGAACAGCCTGAATAGCTCGGATATACTTACGATTCCAGTATTTGCCAATATAGTCTCGATTGTGAGAATAATCCTCATCCATATCTTCCGTGCGACGGATGGGGTGGTATTTCATGGGAAAAGAATAGATACTCACATTTAATCGATCACACAATTCTACATTGATCCTTAACCGATGATATAAATCATCTGGATGATCATCGAAGTTATATAACAAGTAGTTGGAGAAATCTTTCAATCCAACCTTGCTGCTCATTTCAATCGCGCGAGTATATTGTGCTTCCGTTTTTATATTATCGAAAGCTATTCTTAACGGGCGTATTGCGATTCTGCTTAACTGCTTGACATTCTCTTCGGTAAATAAACGAGCATCTACACCTTGGTTGAAATCGACATAGCGATGACGAGGAGCAGGTTTAAAATGTTTCTTATAAATATCCTTTATTTCGTCATATGCGGCGAGCAGGTGTTCTTTTGTAGTCGTAAGAAGCTTATTAATTTTATATTTTTCAAAAATGATTTTATATATCTCAAATGATTCTTCGCCTTTTAATTTTTGGTAAAATTCCATAATTAAGGACTGGGCTTTTCTAATATTTGCCCGTTCGTTAATCACAGGTGTAGAGCGCAAATGAGCAATGGATAACGCAAGTAAATCTGGTTGAATAAATATAGCGTCTTTACCAAATCCGCAAGCTACAATATCATTGATAATCGTATCGAACTCCGAAGAGGCTAATATGTTATTATCCATTAATAAAAGGTCTTTTTGATCACCGTATTGTTTTCGGGTTTCTTCGATTCTCTCTCGAAGAGGAATATAGGAATTATAAACAGGTTCTAATTTGGGAACAGCGCAAAACGGACATTTTCTTATGCATCCACGTGTGGTATATCCATAATATGCATTGTTCATTGGATATTTATATTCAATTTCATCAAGAATTGAATAATCTAAAGGCAAATTATCGATAATGAGTTGATTCCTTTTATCTAGTTGTCCGGGAATGTTTAAAATTCCTTTAAATGGCTTGATCCCAGTTGCCTCGTAAACCTCTTTTGCTTGAATGGTTGCTAATACACCTCCAACCATCAAATTTTTTGTGTCTTTAACTAGTTTTTTTGCAAAATTGATGGTGTCGATAGTAATGCGCCAATGGAACGTGAACAAAGTTGTTACAAAGACGCGATCCCATTCGGGATCTGCTTCCCAGTTTTTTTTCCAATAATAATCTTTAAACTGATTAATTTTGTTTGTCAAAAGAATCTCCATATTTGTGGAGCTAATCGGGATTTGAACTAAGAAATCCCGCCGCCTTGTACGAATATACTCAACAAACAAATCTTTGTAAAGATTCCAATTAATGTTTTCATCTATTTTATAAAACTCATCAATACATTTATTGGCAATGCGTTCTATAACAAACTGTTTTAAATCCCCTTTATAGAAAACGACTTCATGACCTAACATTTTATGATAGGTCGATAATTTCATAAGCCCAATTGGTGGATACTTATTTGAATAGTTTGGCTCTATAAGCAGTATCTTTAATTTTTTTCGAGGTCTTGCCATTATTCTTCTATAAGTTCTCTTATAGCTTTTCGTTGTAATTCTCTAATTAATTTAATATGTGAAACCGGACAGTTTCTTTGATATGACATACACACTCTGCGAATTAATGCTGCAAGGTCTTCGGGATAGTGATTATTCAATATTTCAAAGTCATCGAGCTCAGGTTCAACCTGCGGGATAGGACTTGATATAGGTAATTCAGATGCAGGTATGCACGGTATCTCTTGGTCCATCTCTGTATGTAAGTCTTTGATTCGCCGTTTATACGACTCCAGTACTTTTTGTGCTACAGGATTGGTTGCATTCTTGGATTTGGTGATACTCTTAAGTTTTTTGCAAGCATCTGTTAATTGTTTTTGAGCATTAACGATATTTTCAGTTGCGGGAGCTTGAATTATTTTGTAAGCATCTATATAACGCTCGACTGCTTTTTTTGTATCATTGGCTAAATGATATAACTTAACTAATCCATCGAAGAAATTTCGAATTAGACACTTTAGGCATTCTGCTTCTGGGGTAGGAGCTAATCCGTCACGGGCACTATTTAGTTTGATTTTTTGATTCGCAATATGGATTTCTCCATAAAAATATTTATTACCTCGGGTTTCATTACGAGGGAAATAAGTTGTTAGCATATCGGCTTCTCCAACTTGAATATTGTGTTTTCGGAGCCGAAATTGGCTGCTTGTATCTGATACGGGAATTGCTTTGGTAAAATCGGTCAAGGCGTACCAGCCCCATGCTAACAATCCGTATGTATCATCTTTTAACGAGAAATACTCTAATCCGTTGATTGTATCATTTGTTCCAACGACACGTAATCCGTATCGTTTTTCTATCGCCGTGCCGTTAATTGAGATTGGGAAATATCCAACATTTTTTTGTAACTCTTCATATTCCCCTGACACACTGGTCATAATCAATTGATTCCTAAATTGAGCTGAATAATCGACTGGAGCAACTTCCCTTAAATAGTCTGCAATAATGTCTTTATTCAACAATGCTGGATATTGTAAATCAATATTGCATAAAGTAACTATAAAATAATGGTCATCTTTATTTTCATCGTATAAATTGCGAGATGACGCGGAATCTATTACATCCGTGGCATCGCGTTTATCGTTTTCGTCATTAAGAATCGCCTTGATTTTATCAATATCGAAAACAATTTCCGAAGCAAACTCTTCTCCTTTGTAGGTTGTTCTAAATGATAATTTTTTACAGAAATAGCCGCCAACTAATCGCCCTATGCCGAACTGACCTGCGGATGATTCTCCGTCCTTATTGGAATCTGCTATATCCAGCAAAACGGATTCGACTCGTTCTACGGGTATGCCAATGCCATTATCCCTAATTTCTATAAACCTCTTGGCAGAATCAATAGTAATAGAAATTCTACCATCGGTTATAGCTCCTAAAATACCGTGATTGACGGCATCATTGATAGCGTCTCGTGCATTTTGAACATATTCACGATAGATCAGCTTTTCATCCCCATACATTTGAAACATGAGCATGTTTATAAGCCCTTTACCAATGCGGGATTTATGCGTTTTCAGCTCTGCCATAGTTTATTATCCGTTGGGAAATTGTTTGTATGTCGGCCTTGGGAATCTAATATTTACAATCGATCGTAATGCCGGATTGGAAATAATATATTCCCCGGGAGATAATCTCGTCATCATATTTTGATAGACCTTAGGCACGTATTTGTAATCGGCTTTTGATATTTCGATAGCATTAGTCCGACCATAAGCATGAGTAGAACAATTGCCCTTAACTCGATCGTGTATAGCACTTCGGAATTGCTCCACCGAAAATAGAATAATGCCTAATGATCGGCCTCGCTCTGTGATTTCCAATAATTGACGTAGAATTGGGGAGTTTTTCGGAATATCGTTCGAAGCATATTTATTCAATTCATCAACAAACAAAATTATCTTATCAGGAATATTATCACGATCAGCGCCCAGTTTCATTTCATATATTGCACGGGCTACACTACCAAAAACGAAACTTTGAGAGTTTTCGTCTAATCGGGCAATATCGATTACCATAACCTGATTAGCTGTCAGATTGTGTTGAATCTCGCTTGTGAGGTCTACTTCTCCTACGTTATCATGTATTACTTTTGAGAAAATATCATTCTTGATCGCTTTACTAACACATCTCTTAAATTTTCTCCAGCTAGTTACTTGAATTTCATTCTTTACACCTCCATTGGCAGCGGTTTTTGTATACTCATCCAATTTATCTTGAAAATCTTTCCAATTATTCACACCGGCAAAATACCCTTCTCCATTTATGACATAATTAACGCAGCTTTCTAAAGTTCCAGTACTATCATCTTCATTGGCCAACAATAAATCCAATTTATCTTGAGATTTGTCATAGGTGAATTTATATGTAAAGGCTTTGTGATTTTTCTTTTGTCGTTCAACGTCTTGAGGATGAGCGTATGATTGCGCATGTTGCATTATTTCATCCTTTGTGTAAGGATAGTAATAGCGAACATTCTTAAAGGGTTCTATTGATAACCCTAAATCCGCATATATCTTTTTATCTTTCTCCGGCAGCTCTGTATTCGTTTCATCAATGGCCATAAGATCTCGTCCTTTGACATTGAAAAACACAAAAGCCACACTACTTCCGTCTATATCTTTGAATTTATGTTGAATTGCATTAAGGAGGAACATTGAATAAGATGTTTTTGCTGCTAATCCTGAAATACCGGATATATTCAAATGCGCTCCGTCTGGTCCAATTAAAAAGTGAGAATTAAGCTCGACTTTAACTTTTTTGGCTGCATTGCCTTGGTACATTTCCAAATAACCGCACACCAAAGGATTTTTTACATCATTTAGTCCTAAAGCCGTTCGAATATCCTCTTCGTCACAAAGCGAGACTTGTTTGCCATCCAGTACTGGGGTATAAATATCATCAGTATTGCAAACGACTTTTGCTTTTACGTAATTCATTCCAAGCCGATTCATTTGCCCAATAGAATCAGCTGTATCACCAAAATTACTTGATATAAAATTAGTGAAATGGCTCGCAGCATCCGTTACATGCGTAATTTCTTCGATAACTCCATATGTAATAGACTTATCGCTATTAGAGGATACATGTTCAACTTTAACTATGTCGAACGGACTCAAAATTTGTCCTTTATCTGTCCAAAAATAGAAATTATCAATGGTAGATGGCATCTTTTCAGTTGCCGATACTTTTCCAATAACCTGTAACATCTTTAGAATAAATTTAATATTATATTCGAATCCACATATTTCGATTTGCAAAACGATTCTGTCAAGAAAATTGGATATAGGTGATTTGCCCAGCGTGTATCAACGCCATAGCAAACTGGATAAGCTTCTCGAATTAAATTTGCGCTTATCATATCAACCTTGTCTGTTTCCAATTTGTCATTTTCATCCATCAAGACCATTTCGCACTTTACGATGTCAGAAAAATGTGTTTCTCGAAAATCGTGGTTACGTAATCGCACATACCACACGGCAAAATATGATTTTCCACCTTTGTGGTCTGATTCATAACGGTAAACTTTAGTTCGTTCGTAAGGTCCTAAATTTGCAATAGTTTTCGATAACCGATTCCCTTCAAAATCCGGCAACAATTCAGGGTCGAAGAGTTTTGAAACGCCAACTACATGCTGATAGTTGCTTCTTAAGTTATCCCATTGAGTTCTGTTTAAATTTGAGAAACTCGGATTATATTCCAAAGAACCATCTTTAATCAACCATGATTCATTATGTAACTTTCCAACTTTACATAATCTCTCAACCATCAATTGTTCTTCATCGGTCATTTCGTTCTGAATACATGCAATGCCCCGATGTTTGTAATTATCCCGGCCTTGTTCTTGTGGATTAATATTAGTCCTGTACAAAAGCAATTTATTGATGCCTAATTGCAAATCTTTTAATTTTGATATCTTATCTATTACTTTAGAATTAATAGTTTCACAAAATGACCGGCAAAAATTCTCACCGCCATCGTCATCGTCATAATCATCTGGCATTGCCATAACAATTTTGTTATTCAGTTGCCAGCATTTAAAGGTATCGCGATCTTTTCGCTTGCAACACCCAACAATAATTTGTCCTGCAATGATTGGAAATATCTTTTTGCCAATACCGATATCATCTATTTTGAAAGTGTGTCGCGATCCATCCAAAAAATATTGAAAAATGGGTGGAGGAACTTTGGGTGACTTGAACAAATATGCGATGGATACTGTTTTTACACGAGAATGATCTGTTTCCGCGAATGTACTTTTAGTAGCATTTGCGATTGTTTTATCATCATAATTATAGGCAATAGTGTCATTATCTACTGAATCAAGACATATCTTTTTTGTCTTGAAGCATTGATATTTGCCCTTTCCTGCCTGTTCTATATAGTCGAGAATCATTCCCATATTTTAATTCCAGTCAGATTATGGCTGCGTTATATTCTTTAAAATTTAATACTCATACAAAATTAAACAATTTATGTTAATCATCAGGCTTTCTAATAGTAAAATACATTTTTAATCTGCCTTAATTTTTTTGAGTTGTTGTTCGAAATATTTTGCTGCTTGCTCATTTAACCGTACTTGTTCGTCATGCACGGCTTTTTGCCTTGCTATTTTTTCAAAGGTTTCAACATCTTTTTTCATCTGACGGATTTTTGCGTTGTCGCGGTTTAGTTCGAATAGCTCTTCCAGTTCGGTGATACGTTCGGGTGTCGCGTCGCCTTTCATCTTTATATAGCGGTATTTCAGATCGTTATCGATGCGGTCTCGGTTCGGTCGGGTAGCGAAATAGAGTGCCGACGACAAAATCATGCAACTTATGAAAAGGAACAGCACCAAATAAATGACGAATGGGGATTCGGAGCTGAAAATCACTCGGTGTCGGATTATTCTCGGCGGCAGTTCGGCGGGGATTTTGATTGCCTCGACAGATGCTTGCAGATTATCGATACCGGTTTGCGTTTTGGTATAGTTCTGCTCTATGCTCTCCAATCGTCCGGCAAGCTGGATTATTATCGCCTGATGCCGCTCTTGTTCTGTATATACGATTTGCTCCAATCGTTGCGACAAGTCATTGTCGCTTGATTGATTATTGTTCGCTGTTTTTGCCGCTAGTTCGGTCTTGATGGTTTTGACCATCGTCTCCTTGAAGTCCTCATACATTTCGTAGGACATCATATTATTCTCTTTCATGGTTGTATCGCTTCCTGTTTACAATTTCTGCTTGGATTTGGTCATGCGTTCTCGCAAGCGACGTTCCCGCTCCATTGCGGCAATCGCCATCGCTTCGGCGACGGTATTGAGCAATGCCGTGATGCGGGCGAGGTACTCTTCGGGATTCTCGCCGGGTTTGCGTTGCAATTGGGCTTCGGACAATTCGACCGGCGAACTATTCGGCGGCAACGGAAGTTCGCCGATATTACCGCCGAAATTGACCGTCGGCCTATCCGTGTCGGTCTTTCCGCCACCCGTTCCGAACAGATCGGAGAAGGCCGAACGGTAGGAACCTGCCGCCGCATGGAAGTCTTTGACAATAGCGCTTCGATGTCGGGTTTGCTGTTGTGCGTACGCAAAATGCAGATTCAGTTTCGAGAAGCTGAATTGCCGGTCGATCTTCGATCCCGAAAACTCGAAGTCGTTTTTTGAAAATAGAACGCCTTGTTTTCGGTCGGTATTTCCGCAATACTTATAGCGGACGTCGATGCCTTGCTCTTTTAATCTACCTTCCAGATCGTTCCAACTCTTACATTTGGGCAGACATCCTTTGATCGCATCATATATTTCGTATTTGGTCTTGTCCGGTTCGCGCAATCGCTCCCGCCGCACGCTGTCCTTTCCCGGCGCAAGATGCAACCCGTATTTCTCGGTTAGTTCCCGGCAGACTTTCGTATTGCGTATTTTAATATTCTTGTCCGATATAGTCTGCCCCTTGTTCCCGACCCGGTTATAGACCAGATGGCAGTGAGAATGGGGCTGGTCGAGGTGACGTACCAGCAGATATTGCGTGTCGGTAATACCCATTTTCTGCATATATTCTTTGGCGATCTGCGTCATCAGCGCATCGGTCATGTGCGGAGCTTCTTTCGGCGAAAACGAGAAGGAGATATGCCCGACCGTGTTTTTCAACCGAGGGTTCAGTCGGGTCTGATCCTTAAAATCCTCGATTATGTTCTTTACCTCCGGCGGGTTTACGCCTTCGGCATCGAGGATGCGCGACAGTTCCTTCATCACATAGCCGACAGTCCCGGCAAAGGATGAACCGGCAATGATTTTACCGATCATCGCGGATCTGTTTTAGCAGGGCTTCGAGGCATGCCATAATGGCCGCGTGACGGGATGCGACACTTGAAAATCCTTTCGCATGGGCAAGCCGTGTCAGTTGATTCAAGTTGCGAGCTATGCCTTTGAGCTGGGTTACGAAATCCAGATGCTCGCGACGCAGGCGTTCTCGTACCGCTCCTGTCCGAAGCAGTTGTCGGATGATTTCCGCCGGACGCTGCCCCGAAGTACGGGCCAATGACCGAAGACGTAAATAATGCTCCGTATCGAGTCGCGTACTGACGATATATCGGCGAACACGACCTTTACTCAATTCCGGCCGTCCGCCCTTGTTCTGTGCTTGTTTCATCGGTTTGTGTGCAGGAGTTAGACCAGCGGGATGTTCGGTAGGTTTTCGTTTACGAAAACACAAACTTGCCTTCCTAAACCTTTACCCCTTTCCGGCGTTGTGGCTCAACCGCCGCTGTTTTTGCTTTTAGAAGTTGCGGATTATTCCGAACAGATTGAACCGTCTTTGTTTTGGAGGCGTTTTTCTGTGCCGCCAACTTTTTCGCATGGTCTTTTATGTGGGCGATCAGATAGTCGTTGACATCCTTGTGTCCGGAGTAGAAACAGCTTTGATCGACGACTTCGCTGCGGGGGCAAAGACGAATCAACTCGGCGGTCGCTTTACGACCCGCATCGTCATTGTCGAAGAAAGCATGAATCGTCGAATGGCGTGCGAGAAACGGAAGCGCTTTCGGAAGATTGACGACCGAGTTTAATACTATTACGTCGATGCGTAGTTGGTCGGGGTGCTTCGTCGAAAGGCAGGAGAGAAAATCCATGAACCCCTCGAAGGCGATTACCGTATCGGTGCGGTTGTCGATCGTCGTAATCTGTTTGGGCGATGCACTTCCTTTGAAGCATTCCGAGCGCAACTCCCATCCGCCGGCATCGTTCGGAAATCCGATGGCGAAGTATTTTCTGCCATTGATCGTATAGCGTATTTCCCG
>OHAW01000947.1_pt1 | contig 10621 bp, 8 predicted proteins | sample 1577221 | NCBI WGS metagenome assembly OHAW01 (sample SAMEA3879583, study PRJEB24766) | human gut metagenome | biome: human-associated habitat; feature: feces | place: USA | collected 1985/1987 | reverse complement strand
ATATTTTTATTAGCGTAGGTGGTGGTATACACTCTGTAGCAAACGATGGATTTAACAGAATATCTCCGAATTTCAGTATTTCGCTTGGTAAATATATTACTCCGACTTGGGGAATACGCGGTCAAGTGAACGGAATATGGCAAAGTTTATGTTTACAAGAAATTGGCTATCACGAACACAACAAGAACTATGTTGGAGCGAATATTGATGCAATGGTAAACTTGTCATCTTTATTTGCAGGCGCTAATCCTAACCGTTTCTTTGAAGTTTATGGTTTTGTAGGTCCTCAGTTATCTGTTGCAAAATCTGCAAATGTTGTTTATACTTACGATGGCAACACAGGTGAAAGAACTGGTGTTTCTACATCCGGTGAAGCAAAAGCTAAAGCTCGTATAGGCGCTTCTGCCGGTTTAGGTTTAAAGTTTAACTTAAACAATAAATGGGCTATCGATGTTGAAGCTCGTGGTGCAATCGCTCCTTCAATCTTCGGTAACATCAGCGATCACCGTAAGGCAGAAGGTACAGGTATGATCACAGCAGGTGTAAGCTATACTTTTGGCGGCAAGAAGTTTGCTAAAGTTGAAGACCGTGTAGTAGAAAAAGAAGTGATCAAGGAAGTGGTTCGTGAAGTTCCGAAAGAAGTAGTCAAGGAAGTGATTAAAGAAGTTCCTAGCGCTGCAGAAGTTGCTATCTTCTTCAAGATCGGTAAAGCAAAGATCAGTCCGGAAGGCATGGTTAATGTACAGTTAATGGCTAAAGCTATCAAAGCTAATCCTAACGCTAAGTACAAAATCGCAGGTTTCGCTGATAAAGCTACAGGATCTGCTTCATTCAACCAGACTTTGTCTGAAAAACGTGCTCAGGCTGTTTACGATGCATTGGTTGCAGAAGGCGTAAAAGAAAGCCAACTTGAAAAAGTTGCTATGGGTGGAACAGACAACATGTTTGGCAAGAACTATCTGAACCGCGTAGTTATTCTGGAAGTAAAATAATCATTGCTACCTGATAAAACTCTGATAAATTAAAGAAGGGGGTATCGTAACAAACGATGCTCCCTCTTTTTTTCTTCAACTGCATTTTAATCACATAAGCAGCAACAGCAAACAAACCGTATAACAAGAATCTACGAATCTTGGCTATACAATTCTGGAAACCAGAGGCAGCATTTACCGAATCTTGTAACAAGATACCGGGCTATATCACAAACAAAAAGCTTTTTTAAAATACTCCCAGGATATATAAGCAAAGGGCATATAATGTTGCAGGTGCAAGATATATATCTTGCACCTGCAACATTACACAAACAAAAGCATTTACTTATCTTCAATAGACCAGCTTCACATTGTCAACCCAAAGCGTATTTCCGGGAGAACCGATAAAAGCTCCCCCATGACTGGACGAAAATTGCAGTATCATGTGGGTAGGATTCTCATTGGCCTCCGCCCATCCTGTTTCTTTAATCAAGACACTTTCTCCCTTACTATTTCTAGTATAATCTCTCTCTCTCAACCCCATCGTTTCATGATCATAAGACGGATGCTTGGTTATATCACCATACAGCACTTCATAAGTAGCACCATTCACCCAACCATCCGAGTCCTTATCATACTTCACCACCATAGTTCCTACCCTCTTCGCAGTAATATTTCCTTCAGCGTCCTCCATACGTTTTTGCAAAAAGAAAACAGTTATCGCACAATCCTGCCCTGCCACCTGACCTTTCTTGCTGAAGCCTGTCAACCGGATACGATCTTTCTCACCAGACATCTTTACCTTATAATCATAACGGACAGCTTTGGGACGTTGGGTAAAAGGAACTCCCCAATTCATATTCTTCTCAGCATTCTTGGTTCCTGTTATCGGCTCCAGCATATCACCCAAATAAATGGATCCGGCTGCCAATACAGTAATATTCACCATTCCCAATACCTTGACGCTCTCTATATGCGTTTCCAGACGAGCACAATATCCATTGTCCCGTTTGTCCCTGTAAACAGAATTATTTGTTTTAACAATGCCCACTACCTTAGCCATCACATTAGAGGTTCCCCAAGGAGACCCTCCCATATTCTTATAAGGTTTGTTACCATCTATTTCCTTTGTAGGGCCTATCTCATAAAGAAGTTTGGTATTGCCGCCTATAACACCGGACTCATGAACCTTACGGATTATCCACTGATCCATATCTCCGTATTTTATAGGTACCACCTTTTCCTGGGCAAAGCCATACAGCGGTGCTATAGCCAAAAGAGCAGCGACCGATAATCTGCCATAATATTTCATACCCTTAGTTTTTATTGTTGTTTAGAACCGGCAAAGCTATAAAAAAAAGCGGCAACTTCACAGTTGCCGCTTTTAATAAAGAAAAATAGACTATATTTTCTTCTTAATTTACCAAAAAGAAATCATTAATATACTCTATATAGTAACCATGCCTTTTGGAAATCGTCACGGTTAGGATATTTTGCCTTAAATTCCTCCTTTGCCTGAGTAGCCTCCGCACGGTCATCGTATGAAGATGCTATAACGCGATACGTATTTCTTTCAGCATTATAAACCACTTTGGCATTATAGCCTTGGCCATCCAAATATTGTTTCAGACCTTCCGCATTCGCTTTCACGCCAAAGCTACCACATACTACGCTATATGCTTTTAAGCCGTCACCTGAAACCAGTTCTACTTTCTCTTCGCGAACCGGACCGGCAACAGGAGCAGTTGTCACGGGGGCAGATACTACCGGAGCAGCTTCAACCGGAGTCGCTTCTACCTGATCGGCAGGAGCTTCAGCCAATTCCTGTTGTTTTGCCTTTTCATAAGCCTTCTTGTAAGCACTTTCGCTAGATTTACATGAGGAAAATGCCAAGGCTACGCACAATCCCATACCCAACACAACTAATTTTTTCATGATTACTCAATCTTTTATAAATTAATACTCTAGTTTAATTCCATTATATTGGTGCAAAAGTAGCAATATATCAACAGCTTTCACAGCAAGAACGGAGTTAAATTTAGTTAATCAGAGAAGAATCTCCAATTTCTATTCAAAAATAGACAAAATAAACAACAACATTCAGTTTTATTTGTTAGATTTGTAAGGTACAAAAAACAAAAAACTATGAAAGGATTAAGTATTTTAGCTGCATTCCTAGGCGGAGCCGTAGTTGGTGCAGCAGCCGGTATTTTATTTGCTCCTGAAAGCGGAGAAGACACTCGTAGCAAAATTGCTGATGCTTTACGTAAAAGAGGTATCAAATTAAGTCGCACAGATATGGAAAATCTGGTCGATGAAATTGCAGCCGAGGTAAAAGAATAAGCAACGCCCACAAAAGTGTATTGTCATTCCGGATACAAGTCCGGAATGACAATAATTTTTAAATCAAAACTCCACGCATGTTTGCAAACGATAAAAATATAGATAATCTGCAACAACTTCTGGCAGAGCTTAAAAAGTACGCAGAGTTACAAAAGGATTATGTAAAACTACATTTAGTAGAAAAACTTACTATACTGATATCAACCCTCATCCTTGTCTTTATATTATTGATATTAGGTATTATCGCCCTTTTCTACTTATCATTTACATTGGCCTATGTACTCGCACCTCATGTAGGCGGGCTTATGGCCAGTTATGGAATCATTACCGGATGCATTATTCTGCTGATTCTGTTAATCGTTTTATTCCGCAAACGGCTGATTGTTCAGCCTATGGTAAATTTCCTTGCCAACTTGCTTTTAAATGACAACTGATTATGAAAGAGAATACTCCTAATAAAACGCCCATCATCACTTTGGAAGTGATAGCACAACGAAAAGCTGAGAAGTTGGAAGAAGTACAGCAAGCTAAAAAAGAAATGGTACAAACCATACATGAACTTTTTGCGCCTGTAGAACACAAAGGAGGCGTAGAAGGCATTATGCAACATATCAATACAGGAATCGCCGTTTATGACGGAGTACGGACCGGTATCAAGATCATGCAAAGAATCAGAGGATATTTCCTGAAAAAAAAGAAATAACTTAGTATTAACCACAACATTTTATCCACATGAAAAGACAGCTACTAGGTGTGGCGGCAATTTTGTTGTCAATTTCCACGTATGCACAGGACAATCCATTATGGATGCGTTATTGTGCCATTTCTCCGGATGGAACCACCATCGCATTCACCTATAAAGGTGACATCTACACAGTACCCTCTACAGGCGGCAGGGCCAGTCAGATTACAACCAACCCTGCCCACGACACCAAACCCATCTGGAGCCCTGACGGAAAAAAAATTGCTTTCGCATCAGACCGAATGGGAAGTATGGATATTTTTGAGGTAAACAAGGAAGGGGGTATCCCCAAAAGATTAACCACCCATTCGGGTAATGAAACACCGGTGGCTTATAAAGATGCCGGACACATTCTGTTTCTAGCCAATATAATGCCAACAGCAGAAGACGCACAATTCCCCTCCGGACAATTCCAACAAGTATATGAAGTCAATACCGAAGGCGGACGCCCCATCCTCTTCTCTTCCATGCCGATGGAAGATATCAGTATCAATCATACAGGCAATACTTTACTCTACCATGACAAAAAAGGATATGAAGACCCTTGGCGTAAACATCACACTTCATCCATTACCCGCGATATTTGGCTGTGTTCTCTGAATGGAAACCGTACCTTTCGCAAACAAACTGCTTTCAATGGTGAGGACCGCACTCCCGTTTGGGCTTCAGATGATAAATCATTCTATTATTTAAGTGAGGAAAAAGGCTCATTTAATATTTTCAAACGTGATATTGACGGTAATACATCCAAACAAATTACCAACCATACCAAACATCCGGTACGCTTCCTGAGTGCCGCCTCCAATGGAACATTATGCTATGGATATGATGGCGAAATCTACACGGTAAAAGAAGGTGCCATTCCGCAAAAAGTTCAGATTTCCATTGTCACCGACAAGAACGACAAAGATCTCATCCGCCAGATCAAGCGTAGCGGAGCAACAGAGATATCCCTTTCGCCCGATGCAAAGGAAATTGCTTTTGTACTACGCGGAGATGTATATGTCACATCAACAGAATACAGCACTACCAAACAAATCACCAATACTCCGCAACAGGAACGCGATATTCACTTTTCTCCGGACGGAAGAAGTATTGTTTACGCTTCCGAAAGAAACGGATTATGGCAGATTTATCAAACCAGTCTAGCTAAAAAGGAAGAAAAACAGTTCGCTTACGCAACCGATATCAAAGAGGAAAGACTGACCAATTCGGATATCACTTCATTCCAACCTCAATACAGTCCTGACGGCAAAGAAGTAGCCTTTCTTGAAAACCGTACTACCATCCGTGTTCTGAATCTGAAATCAAAAGCTGTACGCACCGTCATGGACGGCAAGTACGAATATTCTTATAGTGACGGCGACCAATGGTATCAATGGAGTCCGGACAGCAAATGGATTCTTACCAACTACATAGGTATTGGCGGATGGAATAACAAGGATGTTGCACTGGTCAACGCATCTGGTAACGGAGAAATTCATAATCTGACCGAAAGTGGATACAGTGACGGCAATGCCAAATGGGTATTGGATGGAAAAGCCATGATTTGGGAAAGTGACCGCGCAGGATTCCGCAGTCACGGAAGCTGGGGTGCTGAAGCGGATATCTATATCATGTTCTTCGACCTGGACGCATACGACCGTTTCAGAATGAGCAAGGAAGAGCTTGCCTTACTGGAAGACTCGGAAAAGAAAGACAAAGAGAAGAGTGAAGAGAAGGAGAAGGCCGATCATAAAAAAGATAAAAAGAAAGACTCCAAGAAAGAAGATGACAAGAAGGAAGTAAAGCCACTGGTTTTCGACCTTGAAAACAGCCGTGACCGTGTGATTCGTCTGACTGTAAATTCTTCACGATTGGGAGATGCTGTATTAACTCCGAAGGGTGACAAACTATATTATCAAGCAGCCTTCGAAAGCGGATATGATTTATGGGAACACGATCTTAAAGAAAACAAGACTAAAATCGTCATGAAAAAAGTCGGTGGCGGAGCCCTGCTTCCTGATAAGAAAGGCGAGAATCTGTTCCTTTGCAGCCAAGGTGGTATCAAGAAAGTCACTGTCAGCAGTGGTGAAACCAAACCTGTAGAATTCGAAGCTTTCTTCGACTACCAACCCTATGGTGAACGCGAATATATTTTCGATCATGTATGGCAACAAGTAGAAGATAAATTCTATGTAAAAGATCTGCACGGAGTAGACTGGAAAGGCTATCACGAAGCATACGCACGCTTTCTTCCATACATCAATAACAATTATGATTTTCAGGAAATGCTGAGTGAAATGCTGGGTGAGTTAAACGGTTCGCACACCGGAGCACGTTACTACTCAAACGGTCCTATACTATCCACAGCGACCCTAGGAGTATTCTATGACGAAACTTATGATGGTGACGGGTTAAAAATTAAAGAAATATTGGCAAAAGGCCCATTTGCCGTGAAAAAAACGGATGTTACTCCCGGTTGCATCATCGAGAAAATTGACGGCAAACCTATCGTGAAAGGGCAAGACTACTTCCCGCTGCTGGAAGGCAAAGCCGGAAGAAAAGTGTTACTGGCCATATATAATCCGGCTACCGGCAAACGTTTTGATATCACCATCAAAGCTATCAGCATGGGCGAACAAAGTAACTTGCTGTACAAACGTTGGGTAGAACGTTGCCGCAATATAGTCGATAAGTTATCCGAAGGCCGCATCGGCTATGTACACGTAAAAGGCATGGACAGTCAAAGTTTCCGCGAAGTATATAGTGAAGTATTGGGACGCTGCCGCAACAAAGAAGCTATTATTGTTGACACACGCCACAATGGAGGCGGATGGCTACATGATGACTTGGCCACTTTATTAAGCGGCAAGGAATATCAGCGTTTCGTTCCACGCGGACAATACATAGGCAGCGACCCATTCAATAAATGGCTCAAGCCATCCTGCGTATTGGTATGCGAGGACAATTACAGTAACGCACATGGCTTCCCATGGGTTTACAAGGAATTAAAGATAGGCAAACTGATTGGTGCTCCGGTTCCGGGCACAATGACTGCCGTATGGTGGGAAAACCAGATCGACCCGAGTATTGTGTTCGGTATTCCTCAGGTGGGTTGTATGGATATGCGTGGACAATATGCGGAAAATCACCAACTTTCTCCAGACATTGAAGTTTATAATACTCCAGAAAAGGCATTGGCAGGTGAAGACCAGCAGTTGGAAGCAGCCGTACAAGAAATGCTGAAAACAATAGGGGAAAAGAAATAAAACAATCCCATCCTGATAAAAAGAAAAGGGTGTCAAAACACAACCTTTGAGGAAAAGGACTTTTCATCCGAGGCTACTTTGACACCCTTTATCAGCCATAAAAAGAGCCGTATCAACTCTACTCCCGAGTAATGATACGGCTCTTTTCTATACATTACAGCAAGATAATGTATGGGGCATCTATGCTGAGCATACTTAAATATGTCATAATGATGCTCTATAAGTTGTTCCCACTCATGCCCTCATTTCCAACTATAACCCACTCATTGTAAAGTCATTACCCTCATACCTCATTCTCATCTCTTAAGACACTCATTCACAATATAATATACATTCACAAGCCTATAAACCGGTTATTTGGTAAGCCCCCTGTTTTTTCAGTTTTTCTTCCTTGCACAAACGGCATAAATAACGGTGCCGTAGTTTGTATCATACTGTTCTTCTTTGACGATTAAAAGTTCAATATCTGTTAATCACGAATGTAATTAAGTCTAATCACTATTGTAGTTAACTTTAACCACTACTGTAATTAAACTTAGTCACAGTGGTGAATAAGCAATTACAAACATATAAAAGTGAGAAAATAAAAGGGAGAAAACAGATAAGAAACAGGGAAATATGCATACATAGACTACCGCCAACTCGCTGCACAAGCCATGCAGCTGCTTTATAAGAACGAACGTTATGGGTTGAATGATGAAAATGAGAAGGTATTTTGGCAGAACATCATCAACAGCTGTCAGTTGTGGAAAAAGAGAAAAAATGAGATAAAATATTAAATATAAGATATTGGTATTTAGTATTTTATGTTTATTGAGTGTAATTTCCTTTATTTTCCTTGTTTTCTTGTTTAGTCTAATAAATGCCTTTATTTTGTTACTATTTTGTTACCCGTATTCATTGGAGTAACAAAACAAATCGCTATATTTGTATCGGTAACAAAATAAGAACATAATTATGGCGAAGAAAAAACAAGAAGTTAAATTGAAAGAACCTGTAAGGATTAGATTCAAGCAGCTTGCCAATGGCAACCAGTCTATTTATTTGGACTATTATACAGGTGATGTTATTAGAAAAGAAAATTATGTTGGCGGTAAACGGCAATATGAATTTTTGAAGTTGTACCTTATACCCGAAAAAACGAGGGAGGATAAGGCGAAGAACGAAGCTACATTGGCTCTTGCAAAAGCGATTCAGAGTAAGAGGATAGTGGAGTTACAAAATGATGCACACGGTTTTCAGAACACCAACAAGTCAAAAGCGAATGTGATTGATTATTTAATGAACATGAGAAGCCAATCTAAAGAACGTGGCAGCTTGAACTATGAAAAGACTGTTGGTAATACCATCCGTGAACTAAAGTTGTTCAGAGGGGATTACATAGCTTTTCGTGATATAGATAAGGACTTCTTAAATAGCTTTGTGGATTTCTTGAAACAAGCGAAGAAAGCAAGCAAGTTTGGTTTGTTAAAGGCTGGGGGTGTATTAAGTAATAATTCCGTTATTGCTTACTATGGGGTGCTGCGTACCGCTATAAATAGAGCCTATAAAGAGGGGATTATTACGGTCAATCCAACGAAAGAGTTTGATTTTGCCAGTAAGGTAAAAGCGGAAGTCAGCCGCAGGGAGTATTTGACAATAGAGGAATTGAAGCGGCTTATCGGGACAGAGTGCAAGTATGAGATAATGAAACAAGCCTTTCTTTTCAGTTGTTTGTGTGGGCTGCGTGTAAGCGATATAAGAAAATTGAAGTGGAACGATTTGCAGAAAAGCGGTGAAAGAATAAGAATTGAAATAAAGATGCAGAAAACAAAAGAACCGCTTTATCTGCCTATATCCGATGAAGCGTTAAAGTGGTTGCCGCAACAAAATGAAGCAAAAGGCGATGATTTGATTTTTCCTTTGACGCATGAGGGAACTATAAATAAAATACTTCAAAAATGGGCGAAAGACGCAGGGATTATTAAGCATATCTCGTTTCATGTTGCCCGGCATACCCATGCTACCATGATGCTTACATTGGGGGCTGACTTGTACACAGTTAGCAAATTGTTAGGACATAAAAATATTGCCACAACTCAAATTTATGCGAAGATTGTCGATAAGAAAAAAGAAGAAGCTATAAGTTTGATACCGAATTTGACGGACTGATTTAAAAAGAAAGTATGGTTATATCACAGTTACCGTACTTTCTTTCTTTTTTTGTCTTTGTTTAGCCGGAAAAATATATCTTTGTTTCTACTAACTGAAACATAGATTATTATGACAGAAGAAGAACTGAAAATAAAATTCGACCATATACAAGGTATATTCAATCGCTGTATCAATCATGCCAGCCAAGTTATGATAGATAATATTGCCTCTAAGTCCTTATATTTCGACGCAGAACAGGCTGATAAACTGGAACAGCAAGAATATGTTCGTACCACTGATGAGTTGGTGCAGTTATATATTCGTTATTCTGTGTTGAATGATATTCAATATTTTTATTCTGTATCTGATTTCTTTTGGGAAAGCGGTTTTTATGAATCCTTGAAATCCGATGAGAAAAGAAAATACATGTCGTTTAATCCTCTTTCATTTGATTATTCCCGGTATGAACAAGATAATACGGTTTATGATGAAGAACTGCCTTATTTTTCTGTAATAGTTAAAACTGTTGTATTGGAAAAATATTCTGCGTACTTGCGAAAAAAGAAAGAAAGTAAGGTGCAAGCGGAAATGCAGCCACAACAGAAAGAGCCGCAACCAATTCAAGATAAATGCCAAGAGCCTAAAATTATCTCCCATATTGCTGAAACAGAAAATCCGTTTAAGTCTATTTTAAACGACAGACAAATAGCATTGTTGGTGGATTGTATCAATGAAGTGGAAATTTTCAATGCTCCTATGACTTTTGAAGATTTGAAAGCAATACTTTCTTGTAAGCCTAAAGTTATATTTAGGTCTAATAACAACAGGCTAGTCGCTTTTCTTTTTTCGGAGTTAAGCAATCGTGGTTTGATAACACCTAACTGGCAATCTGTTATAGCAAAGAATAAGTTGTTTGTTACGAAGAATATAAAGAAAGATAAATATCTGAATCAAGGTGATTTAGCCACAGCCGCCAATTATGTAAAAGGGGTGGAACATGAAAAAGATTATGTAACCATCAGCAATTATATCAAACAACTGAAAAAACTTTAAGAATAGGTTAATACCTCAAACATAGCTTAATCCACTATCAAGCTAATCCTCAATACCTTTGCCCTCGTTAACGAAAAGAAAACGAGGGTGCGCACCTTCATATTGTTTCACTTAATCCAAAAAAGCAA
>OHAW01000922.1_pt1 | contig 10780 bp, 8 predicted proteins | sample 1577221 | NCBI WGS metagenome assembly OHAW01 (sample SAMEA3879583, study PRJEB24766) | human gut metagenome | biome: human-associated habitat; feature: feces | place: USA | collected 1985/1987 | reverse complement strand
GAGGAGAAAGGAGGCGCATACGTGTGCTCCGTCTCCATCAAATCGTAGACTGTGCCACCCCGCTTGATGAGTCCGGCTATCTGGTCGATTCGCTTGTCCACTCCCTCGTAACCGATACATTGCGCACCATAGAGTTTACCGGTTTTGGGATGGAAAGTCAGTTTCAAGGTCAAAGGCAGGGCATCCGGATAGTAACCGGCATGAGATGCCGAGTGAGTCACCGAGCTTTGATATTCCATGCCCCACTGCTTCAAGCGTTTGGCTGCAAGGCCCGTAGAGGCTACCGTCATGTCGAATACTTTGGCAATGGAGGTGCCGATAGCTCCTTCGTAGGAAACAGTATTGCCAAACACCATATTATCAGCAACGATACGTCCCTGGCGGTTGGCAGGATTTGCCAGATAATTGAGCCAGGGCTTTCCGGTCAGCGGATGAGGATATTCGATGGCATCGCCCACGGCATAGATGTCTTTTTCGGAAGTCTCCAAGTGTTCGTCTACCCAGATACCGCCCATCTCGCCCAGTTTCAAGCCGGCTTGTTGCGCCAATGCAGTGGCAGGACGCACACCGATGGAGAGTAACACCATATCGGCAGGAATGGCCTTTCCGCTTTTCAGGAATACGGTGATTCCGTTGTCCGTACGCTTGAAGTGGGTTACGCCTTCTTCCAGATAGAGGGAGACACCTTTCTGCAACAGATGCTGATGAATAGGTGCCGCCATAGAGAAGTCGATAGGCGCCATCACCTGATTACCCATTTCGACTACAGACACATGAACACCGGCATGATGCAGGTTCTCCGCCATTTCCAATCCGATGAAACCGGCACCTACCACCACGGCGCGTTTCACCTGCTTGTCCGAGATATAAGCCTTGATATGGTCGGTATCTTCTACATTGCGCAACGTGAAGATGCCTTCGGAATTAATGCCTTCCAAGGGGGGCTTCACGGGGTTAGCACCGGGAGAAAGCAAAAGTTTGTCATAGCTTTCATCGTACTCCTTGCCTTCCGCATTGCGTATGGTAACGGTCTTGTTTTTGGGATGGATGGCGATTACTTCATTCTGCACACGCACATCAATGCGGAAGCGCTTGCCGAAAGATTCGGGTGTCTGTACCAACAGCTTCTCGCGCTCTGCTATCACTCCACCTATATAATAAGGTAAACCACAATTAGCATACGAGATGTAAGGGCCTTTCTCCAATAAAAGGATTTCAGCCATTTCGTCCACTCTTCTCAGTCGGGCGGCTGCCGTGGCTCCACCTGCTACACCGCCAATGATTACATATTTCATAATTCTTCGTTTTTTAAGTTTGACGATGCAAAGAAAATAATTATTTTCAATAAAACATAATTTCCAAAGGAAAATATTATTAAAAGACTCATTTTTAATAAGAATAGGCATAAAAAAACGGATTATTACAAGTTTTTACACCTATAATAATCCGTTCAGTATGCAAGTTTTTATAAGCTTACCAACCAAGCCGAGCAAGACCGACAGCACTATACCATGAAGTAGAACGATAAGCGGCATTAGCAGCTTGAGCAGCAGCAGAAGTGGCAGTGGAAGGTATATAATGGCTAACCCCATTTGCCCGCTTCATGGAGAACATACCAACAGATATCGAATAAATCATCGGTGTTTTTTTCCAACAGACAGAAGCTGCATCATATGCTTGCTTCCATTCATCCAAGGCAACTTCATCCACAACGAGTTTTTCCATCATTTCTACGAAATCATAATAGCCTACATAATAAGACGATCCTACTTTACGCTGATCATAATCAAAGACCGATGACCGAAGAACTTCTCTATCTGCTGTCACTCCCGACAAAGCATTTGCTGTAGCAGCAGCTAAGTTCTCAAGCTCAGAAGATTTCAGCACATCTATAGCAGTGCCCATTGTCCAATTGCTATTACTTCCTATTTTTCCAGTATAAATTTCATCATAAGCAGCAAAAGTCCCAATAGCCATTTCTACCGCTGCACCTTTCTGAAATATAAATGGAAACATTCTATCATAGGCAGCACCAGGACCTGGATTCTCAGCAGGGAAACCAATATAGTAATCGCAACAATCACGCAACTCATACGCGACTTCCACCGACTACATAAAGCAAGCATCAAACATAATAAAATCAAAATGAGGAGCGTTCTGTAATACTAACTTCAAGTCCTCAATATTCATATAATGCCCTCCTCCAGTCTTATCATTTCCTATCCAGCGAGTAGAAGGCAATGGAGTAGGTATCCATCCTTCCCCATGCGACCAATAAATCAAACCATAACTTTCCGCTTTATATAAAGAATTCCCAAACACATCATTGAATACCTCTTGCGTCTCAGCGACTCCGCACGAATTTCTATCTTCGTATTCTTTGACTATTGTTTCAACAACAGTACCACCTTTATTTTCAATTTCAATCAAACGAGGAAATCCCGTATCTATATACACCAATAAATGCATATCAGATGTATTATCAATTGAAGCCATCCCAGCTTTCAATTCCTCCAAATCCCCATCCGTAAAGCTAGCCAATGGATTTATACTATTATCCGCTGCCATATATACCAGCACAGTACGTTTCCCATCAACCGGAGGATCAGGTATCGGGTCATCACCACGACACGCCGACATGAACAAGGGGAAAACGAAGAAAAAAAGAAGATATAGTTTTGTTTTCATACTTGAAATCTTATTCCTGCGGTTTTGCAAATGTGAAAGCCTCAGGCTTCACCACCTGCAAAACCATATTCTTACTCTTCTTATACTTACCTTTTACCTTTACAGCCTCTTTTTCCAACTTTTTCCTGTTTTCAGAGAAATAAATCATGCAAGTATAGTCCGGCTTCTTCAGATTATACTCCAGATAATTCTTGAGCTGGTAAGTGTATAAATCACGCTTGGGCAAGAATCCATTCTTATCCAGCTCTACGCTGTCCAATACCTGGATGTCTGTATAATATACGATGGAGTCATTGAAAGAAGCCGCCACACCAAAAGCATATACAGCCTTTTCCTTATCTTTCATTGTAAAAGCCGAGCACAACGCAAAAACCAAAGCTACGGCACAAAGTATACGAACGTATTTCATTGAGTTATGAGTTATAAGTTATGAATTATCAATGGGGGCAAAGATATAAAAAAAACCGCACGCCTACTAAAGACGTACGGTTTTTTAATTCCTTCTATTTGTCGGAAACTGATATTTCTTATTTATCCCAAATAAGATTTGAGCAATTTACTACGATTACTTTGTCTTAATCTTCTGATTGCTTTTTCCTTAATCTGACGCACACGCTCACGGGTCAAGCCGAATTTGTCGCCGATTTCCTCTAATGTCATTTCCTGCTGTCCGATACCGAAAAACATCTGTATGATTTCTTTTTCCCTATCGGTTAACGTAGAAAGAGCTCTATCAATTTCCCTCGCAAGAGACTCGTTCACCAAAGAGCGGTCGGCCATAGGGGAGTCGTCGTTGACCAGCACATCGAGCAAGCTGTTGTCCTCTCCTTCTACAAAAGGTGCGTCCACCGAAATGTGACGGCCGGACACCTTCAGCGTATCAGAGATTTTGTCAACAGGGATTTCCAGTTCATCGGCAAGCTCTTCAGGAGACGGACGACGTTCGTTTTCCTGCTCGAACTTGGAGAAGGCCTTGCTGATTTTATTCAGCGAGCCTACCTGGTTCAACGGAAGACGTACAATACGCGACTGCTCTGCCAAAGCCTGCAGAATGGACTGACGTATCCACCATACTGCATAACTGATGAACTTGAAACCACGTGTTTCATCGAACTTTTCGGCAGCCTTAATCAGTCCTAAATTACCCTCGTTAATCAAGTCGGGCAGACTGAGGCCTTGATTCTGATACTGCTTGGCCACCGACACGACGAAACGCAGATTGGCTTTGGTGAGCTTCTCCAATGCCTCCTGGTCACCCTTCTTGATTCGCTGGGCAAGTTCCACCTCCTCCTCAACCGTAATGAGCTCCTCCTTGCCGATTTCCTGCAAGTACTTGTCCAAAGACGCGCTCTCACGGTTGGTGATGGACTTCGTAATTTTTAACTGACGCATATTTAATTTTATAAGAATATTCTTAAACTACGGCAATAAAAAACGGTAAAACATACCCGGCTTTCCTGGCGCTTCCCTATTCGACAAGCACATAGCTCGCCGAACGTCCGTCGGGATATACTCCGTCGATGCTGCGAACCTTATCGGTCATCCGCTGCATATCGGAGAGCGAACGCACGGACTTGTCGTTGATGTGGGTAATCACGAATCCCGGTCTTACCCGTGCCTTCGACAGAATACCGTTCGCCTTGATTGCCAGCACTTCCACACCGCCTCTGATCTCCAGTCGGCGACACAGACGTTCATCGGCCGTGGCGAACTTTCCACCCAAAACTTCCATCACATCGACGTCGTCCCGCGTGAGGAGTTCCGTCTTACCTGCTTTATTACGCAAGGTCACCTCGATTTGTTTCATCGAACCCGACCTTTTTATCATTAATTTTACCTTGTCGTTGGGACGGTGCTTGCCGATCTGCTCCTGAAGCGTCGCAGCCTCGTTCAACTCCACGCCATCGACCGAAAGAATTACATCTCCCTTGCGGATACCGGCCTGCGAGGCAGCGCCCCCTTCGGACACACTGGCGACATAAACGCCGCCCAACTCCTCGATACCCGTTTCCTCGCCCATCTGATCGATGAAATTCTGATCTATGGGGCGGAATGCCAGACCCAACAGAGCCCGCTGCACGACGCCGTACTCCTTGAGATCCACGACCACCTTGCGGACGATCGTTTCGGGGACCGCGAACGAATAACCGACATAGCTACCCGTCATCGTCTTGATTACGGTATTGATACCGACCAGTTCGCCGCGTGTATTGACCAACGCACCGCCCGAATTACCGGGATTGACGGCCGCATCCGTCTGGATAAACGACTCGATGCGGAATTCGCTCGGAATGACATCCAACTGACGCGCTTTGGCACTCACGATACCGGCCGTAATGGTCGATTGCAGGTTATAGGGCGATCCGATGGCCAGCACCCATTCGCCCAACCGGAGCGAATCCGAACTGCCGAAAGGCAACGTAGGCAGGTCCTCGGCCTCGATCTTCACCAGCGCCACATCCGTCGTGGGGTCGGTACCGATCACCTTGGCGTCGAACGTGCGGCCGTCGCTCAGCTTCACGCGAAGGCGCGTAGCCTCGTCCACCACATGGTTGTTGGTCACGATGTAACCGTCTGCGGAAATAATCACGCCGGATCCTCCGCCCCGACGCTCCTGTGTCGAAGGGCCGCGCCGGCCCTGCTGGGGAATACCGAAAAATTCGAAAAACGGATCGTACTGCCGCTCGGGAACTTCGATCTCCTGAACCACCTCGATATTCACGACGGCCTTGACAGCATTCTCGGCAGCATACGTAAGATCCGGATACTGCTCGGCCTGATACGAAGTGAAATGGGTTCCCGCCTGAGAAAAGGGGTCGTCAGACACTGCCCCGCTCTGCGGCGTAACAACATGCGTGCCGTTCTTTTCGGCCGGCGATAAAATACTCCAGGCGACGACACCGCCGGATGCGGCGCCTGCGGCAATCATACCTAATAATAACAATGCCTTTTTCATAATCCAATATTGAAATAATTTAACTGGTTTTATTACGGAGGCAATTTTATTCCATAGGCTGTTTCTGTTTGAGCGTTTCTATTTAGTTACAGAACGCCCAGAAAAGACGATTATTGTGTTTCCTGCTTTTAGACGTGTCGCGAAGCGAAAACTCCGCCGTCGGCACACAGAATAATTCACCCGAGCCCAAATCCTGAATCTGCCGACCTTGAACGTAACCCGATAGATACCAAGGCCCTATAAGACGGCACCTATTTTTCGTAAGATAATATGGGGAATAAGTTTTTATTCCCCGTTTTTTATGTTTACCTTTGCAGTCCTCGCCGATCGGCGGGGAATGTGGAAAGATTTGACTGATTGCAAACCACAATAAAAAATAGCTAAAACAGCTTTTTTATTCCAGCAGCCAATTTTTCCCCATTTTATACGTTTAACTTCCAAAATAAATGTAAAATGGGATTTTTATTTACGTCGGAGTCCGTGTCCGAAGGACACCCCGACAAAGTTTCGGATCAGATTTCCGATGCCATTCTCGACGAATTCCTTCGTCACGACTCCAACTCCAAAGTAGCCTGCGAAACGCTCTGTACCACCGGTCTGGTTGTCGTCGCGGGCGAAGTGCGTTCGAGCGCCTACGTCGATATCCAGCACGTAACACGCCGCGTAATCAACCGTATCGGTTATACCAAAAGCGAATATCAGTTCGACGGTAATTCCTGCGGCGTACTCTCCGCGATCCACGAACAGTCTCCGGACATTAACCAGGGTGTCGTGCGCGAGGCCGAAGAAGAACAAGGCGCGGGCGATCAGGGCATCATGTTCGGCTATGCGTGCAACGAAACGCGCGAATACATGCCTGCGACGCTCATCCTCTCGCACGTCATTCTCAAGGAACTGGCCGTCATCCGCCGCGAAGGGCAGGTGATGACCTACCTGCGTCCCGACGCCAAGTCGCAGGTAACGATCGAATACGACGAACAGACGCACCGTCCGCTGCGCGTACATACCATCGTGGTTTCGACCCAGCACGACGATTTCATCCCCACGAGCAAGGGCGTCACCGAGAAGATGGCCGAAAAACGCATGCAGGAGAAGATCCGCGAGGACGTGCGCACGATCCTCATTCCACGCGTCAAGGCCCGTCTGGAACGCGCCAAGGATAAGTTGGCGCGACTGATCGGCGACGACTATATCCTGCACGTGAATCCCACGGGCAAGTTCGTCATCGGCGGCCCGCACGGAGATACGGGACTCACGGGCCGCAAGATCATCGTCGATAGCTACGGCGGACGCGGTGCCCACGGCGGCGGCGCCTTCTCGGGCAAGGACTCCTCGAAGGTGGACCGTTCGGCAGCTTACGCAGCCCGCTACATCGCCAAGAACATGGTGGCGGCCGGGATCGCGGACGAAATTCTCGTGGAGTTGAGCTATGCCATCGGGATCGCCGAACCGATCTCCGTCTTCGTCGATACGCACGGTGCGGTATGCAGCCGCAATCCGAAACTCGCGGACATGACCGACGGGGAGATCGCCCGCCGTATCGCCAAGCTCTTCGACCTGCGTCCGGCGGCTATCGTGAAGAAATTCGGCCTCAAAAACCCGATCTTCGAAGCGACGGCATCCTACGGACATTTCGGCAACCGCCCCTACACCCGCAAGGAGAAAGTGTGGGAGGACGGCCGCGAGGTGGAACGCGAGATCGAATTCTTCGGCTGGGAAAAGCTCGATGCCGTCGATCTGATCAAGCAAGAGTTCGGACTATAACGCGACCGACCGCACAAGTAAAAAGTCCCCTTTTCGGGGACTTTTTGTTGTTAGCTCCCGATGGAATCGAACCACCGAATTCTTTCGGGCTTCTCAAACCGAAAAACAAACTTCGCGACGGTCGTTCCATGCAGGTCCCCGAACCGCCCGGCAATACACCGCGAGGGCCGTGAACTATTTGTTCACAGCCCTCGCAGCCTTTTAATATGATTCAATTAACCCAATAACATACGATCCCTGTTCCTCAACTCCGCCGTAATGTCCTTCATTTCGCCGTCCGTCACCCGGTAAAGCCGCTGGTTCGTCGAAGCGGAATCCAAGCCTCCCAAATGTGCGACATACGGTCCCAGCTTGATATAATCAAAACTGCGCGGGTCGATACCTGCGGCCAATTCAGAACGCCCCGAATACCAGCCTGTCTTCAGCCGGCCCTCGGTCGCAGCCCGCACACAGGCGCTCCAATGCGCGACATCGCCGGGCGCTGCATCGCCTCCCATAAAACAAACGCAGGTAATCGCATTTCCGTATCCCGACAACAAACTATTCAGCAAATTATCGTCCAGCGGCTCCCCGACCTCTTCCCACAGATGGGGACTGTGACACCCGGCGCACCGGTTCGGACACCCCGAAAGATTCAGAGCGAGGGTCACTTCGCCCGGAATCTCCTGGAACACCACATCAAAGCTGGCCAGGCGTAGCATAGTGACGACGCGCGGCCTCCTGCTGCCGAGCTTGAGAGAAGTTGCTGACACGCTTCATATAACCGATGATACGGGTCAGATAATCGAGATTCCTGCCGTTGCATTTCGGACACGCCTTGAGGTTGCGCTTGTCGATATGCCCGCAATCGTTGCAGACCGTATTCGGGATGTTGAACGTGAAATAGTTGCATCCCTCCTGCGAAGCCACGCGCAACAGGTGGCGGTACTGCTCCCGGCTCAAATGTTCCTGCAGGTTCATGTGCAGGGCCGAGCCGCCCGTGAGGTGCTCGATGTATTTGCGGCCGTGCAGTCGGAACTTGTCCACGATGTTGAGCGATTCGTCCTCGACGATGTAAAAATAGCTGTTGTAACAGTCGCGCCCCACCTTGTAGCCGTCGCGCTTGTCCCATTTGGCATGTTTCACTCCCACGTTCTCCGCCGGAATCATCTCGCAGTTGAACATCACCTCCTTCGAGCGGTACTTCTTGTTGTACTTTTCGATCATTCCGAGAATTTCCTGTGTAAAACGTTCGTAATCGGGATTGTCGTTGATCGGAATGCCGAGAAATTCGGCTGCTTCGACCAGTCCGTTCACACCGATAGTGAGGTACTGGCGCGACATATTGATATAGCCCGCATCGAACAGGGGCAGCATCCCCTTCGACTGCATGTATTTCAGGTTCTCGTTGTAGGCCAACTGCACCTTGTGCACCAGATCGACCACCTCCTCGAGGAAGAACTGATAGGGCATACCCTTACGTGCGGCGTACTGGATGCAACGGTTCAGGTTGATCGTCAGCACGCTCTTCGAGCCGGTCGATACGCCTCCGGCGCCGAGCGTGTAGCTGAACCCGTTGTCCGTAATTTCGTTGCGCAGGCGGCAGCAGCTCGAAAGCGAATCGGCATTGTCGCTCATGTAGGTAAAGAACGAATGTCCCTCGGCATACATTTCGGCCGTGAAATCGCCCCACTCCTTGTCCTTCACGTCACCGTTTTCCGTGAGTAAAGCCATCGTTTCGACCGGGAAGGTCAGCACGGTGCGGGTCCGTTCGCGGTTGAACCACTTCATGAAACGCTTTTGCAGCCAGCTGAGCGACTCCCAGTCGGGCTTGCTGCCGTCGGGGAAGAGGAAATTTCCGAACAGGCTCTCGAAATAGTAGCGGTCGTAGTAAGCAACGTTCCAGAACACGGCCTGGAAATTCCGCGCTCCGGTCGGCTGGTTGATCGAATAGACGATCTGTTCGAAACAGTCGGTGATGACCTTGTCGATCGTGCGCCGTTTCTTCGAGAGATCGACCACCTCGTCCGCCCGTTTGAAATAGTCGGTGCCGTACTCCTGGCCGATGAAATAGTTCATATACATCAGAAATTCGGGTGTGGCGCAGGCGCCGCTGAGCATACTCGACACGATAAAAACCATATTCACGAAGCCGCCGCAGAATGACTTGAGGTTGGTCGGGGCTTTCGAATTGCCCCCGATCGAAATCGTTCCTCCGATGAGCCAGGGATACATCGTAATCGAAGCGCAATAGTTGGCCAGCGAAGTTTCGTCGTTTTTGTAGATGAAATGGTCGTTCAGCATCTCGATATACTTGTCCGCCAACTCCTTGCCGTATATCTCCTTGAGGCGGTCGGTGAGCATGCGGCGGTTCAGGCGGATGAAATTCGATTTGGGCAGCTCGCCGATGAGCGTAGCCATGTTCTTGTTCTCCACGTTGGCATTGGCGTCGAACTTGCTTCCTGTCGCGGCGTTCGAAGCATCGCAGTACTCCATGAGGAACTGCAACTTGTCGCGCACCTCCCGATCCTCGGTATGCCGCTGGCGATAAAGCATATAAGCCTTGGCTACCGTGTAGTAACGCTCGGCCATGAGCGCGACCTCCACCTGGTTCTGGATCTCCTCGACCGAGATGCCGTCGGTCACGCTGACCCGGCTCAGGATGTTGGTGATCACGTCCTGCGTAGCGAAACTCCCGACCGAAAGGAATGCCTTGGCGATCGCCCGCTGAATCTTCTCCATCGAAAACGCCTCCCGCGTTCCGTCCCTCTTGACAATGAATGTTTCCATAACGATTAAACTTCTCCTCAAATATTATATTATTATACTCATACTTTCAACGCTCGAATTCCCCACACCGATAACTCCACCGACGGAAATTCGGCCGATTCCGACCCGGCTCGACGGCAACAAATATCAGCCGCCGGGCTTTCTCCGCAGAAACACGTCAAGCCGCACGTTCCGAGCCATACCGTACGCCTTCGTCGGCCAGATCGGTGTCGTCCGATCCGACGACTTTTTACCGACCCTTCGGAAAAACCGAAATACACCTCTTCTGAACGACGGATTCGCAGCGATCCGACCCGATACAACACAGGCAGGAATGGAATTTACAGAACCGGCAATAGATACGACGAAGCACCCGAAACCGTTCCGACGCTTTTCACCCGAAAGCAACGAATCTCGTCCCGGTACGGCAGGTCTTCTGACTTGTTCCGGACGGCACGCCTTCCCGGCCCGAACGGCCAGTGGCTGAGAGAATGTACCGCCCAAAAGAAACTTACAGCTACGGGGATAGTTCCTGACTTTCACAGGATTCCCTTTTAATCCCGGTGGATTCGCCCTCCACATCGGGAACCGATACCGAAAACAAATATAGGGTTTAATCGCATT
>OHAW01000911.1_pt1 | contig 10893 bp, 9 predicted proteins | sample 1577221 | NCBI WGS metagenome assembly OHAW01 (sample SAMEA3879583, study PRJEB24766) | human gut metagenome | biome: human-associated habitat; feature: feces | place: USA | collected 1985/1987 | reverse complement strand
CTGTTTTCCGTGTAGCGCAGATGATTAAAAAGCGTCAGAGCGTAGGTCAGCCTTATACTGTTGATGATTACGAGGACCTGATTTTTGAATTTACCAAAGATGAGCGTCTGCATCTGCAGCGCCTGATGGTAGAACAAAGATGCCTGATTCCGGGCTGCGAGCAGTTCGTAGTAACGCGTGAAACAAGCGATTTAGATGATCACAAGCTTTATCAGATTAAGGCTATTCTCAACGAGCTCAGAGAGCGTATGAGTGACGGCAGAGAAAAGGATTCCGCTGTTGTTGAAGCTTACTGCAATCTGGATGAGGATTTCGAGAAGCTGTTGAAAGCAGTTGCGCATCAGGGTGACGAAGCTAAGCAATGCTTGTCCGAAGCCAACCTGCGTTTGGTGGTAAGTATTGCCAAGCGTTATGTCGGTCGCGGTATGCTGTTCCTGGATTTGATTCAGGAGGGCAACCTGGGCCTGATCAAGGCGGTGGAGAAGTTCGACTACACCAAGGGCTACAAGTTCTCCACCTATGCCACCTGGTGGATCCGTCAGGCCATCACCCGCGCCATCGCCGATCAGGCGAGTACCATCCGCATCCCCGTCCACATGGTGGAGACCATCAACAAGGTCATCCGTGTGTCCCGCCAGCTGCTGCAGGAGCTTGGCCGCGAGCCTTTGCCGGAAGAAATTGCCAAGGAAATGGATACCTCCGTTGACAGAGTGCGCGAGATTATGAAAATTGCGCAGGAGCCTGTTTCTCTGGAAACTCCTATCGGCGAAGAAGAGGATTCGCATCTGGGCGATTTCATCGAGGACCACGATGCACCGGCACCTGCCGACGCTGCTTCCTTTACTCTGCTGCGTGAGCAGCTGGAGGAGGTTCTGGAAACGCTTACTATCCGTGAAAAACGGGTATTGGAGCTGCGCTTTGGCTTGGAGGACGGCCGCAGCCGTACTTTGGAAGAGGTTGGCCAGCATTTTGGCGTTACCCGTGAGCGTATCCGTCAGATTGAGGCTAAGGCATTGCGCAAGCTGCGTCATCCCAGCCGCAGCAAAAAGCTGAAGGACTTCTTGGAATAATAGTTGACAAACAACTATATCTATTATAAAATAATACTGTTTGGTAGCTTGCATGGGCCTATAGCTCAGTGGTAGAGCCGCCGGCTCATAACCGGCTGGTCGTAGGTTCGAACCCTACTGGGCCCACCAATACCTTACATCAGCAAAACGAAGTGAACGCAGGTCGAAAGGCCTGCGTTTTTAATTATATGAGTTGACATTTATCTGCTTATAGTGACATAATTAAATAGTTATCAAGAATATGGATTCATTTCACTGAATAAGTTTGAATAATTACCAAGGAGGCAAGAATGTTTACTTTAAAAAATGGTGACGGTATGGTTTGGCCTGACGGCAAGCGTATCGCCGTGATGGTTACCTTTGATTTTGATGCGGAGCTGCTGCGTAAATCTGTAATCGGCAAGCGAACAATCGGCTTTTCCGATACAAGCAGAGGTCAATATGGTCCTGATGAGGGCTTAAAGCGTTGTCTGGATATGCTTGAACGCCAACAGCTCAAAACTACCTTTTTTGTTCCCGGCCGCATTGCGGAGCTTTATGCAGATAAGGTGCAGCAAATAGCGGATGCAGGACATGAGCTTGCCTATCACGGCTATCTGCACGAAGCCTCTGTAGATATGTCTGCTGATGAGGAAAGGGAGAATATGGCCAAGAGTGAGGCGCTGCTGGAAAAAATAAGCGGCCGCAAGGTTGTCGGCTATCGCGGTCCGCTGGATTTATTGCCTAACTGTGCAATGCAGCTGATGGCTGAACGTGGATATTTATACGGGTCTACACTTAAGGATTGCGACTGGGCATATGTGCATGAGGACTACCCGCTTGTGGAGCTTCCTACTGAGCCTACGTTGGATGATTTCTCCTGGTTCTATTTTTCCTATGCTGATGAAGCTACTATCACCTGCAGTTATCCGGTGGACTATGTTTACGATATCTGGAAGGATAATTTTGACGAGCTTGCCAATGAGGGTGATAAAATTTTTGTGCTCAAGCTGCATCCGCAGCTTATCGGCCGCAGCAGCCGCGTGCGCATGCTGGAACGCTTTATTGCCTATATGAAGGCGAACGGCGCATGGCTTGCAAGCTGCGAAGAGGTAGCGCGTTACGTAAAAGAGTTTTACGCTAAACGTGCGGAAGGAGGCGAAGCATGATGAACTGGAACTGGCCTGATAATAAGCGCATTGCTTTACTGCTTTCCTTTGATATCGATGCGGAAACTCTGTGGCTTACACGCAACGATATCAATGAACGTCATCTGGTGCACATGTCCCGCGGTCTTTATGCTACGAAACAAGGCTTGCCGCGCATTCTGAAGATGCTGGAGGAGGAAGGTCTTAAGGCAACCTTTTTCACTACTGCCTATACTGCGGAGATTCATCCGGAAATCATTCAATACATTGCAGCGCAGGGACATGAAATTGGCTATCACGGTTATCTGCATGAAGTAAAGGATACCTATGAAGAAGAAAATGCGCTGATGGATAAGGTTGATGCTATCTTCCGCAGCCTTACCGGCAAACGTCCCGTAGGTGTGCGTATGCCTGATGGTATCTTGCATGATTTTCATAAGCAGCTCTGGCTGGACCGCGGTTGCATTTATTCCTCTAACTGGCGTAACAATGACGGGCCTTTCCTGCTGCAAATAGACGGCAAGGAAATACCTATCGTTGAGCTGCCGAAGGACGGCATTGTTGATGATACCTCCTATGATATGTATACTCTGCAGCATCCGGAGCATTATTATCTGCGCAGCGGACGCGAAATGGTGCAGATTTGGCAGGATGAGTTTAACGGCCTGGCAGACGAGGGCCGCATCATTAACTTTGTTATGCATCCGCAGTTTATCGGTCGTCCGGGATATGTTCGTGCATTGCGTTCATTTATTCATTATGCAAAAGAAAATGGAGCCTGGATTACTACTGACGAAGCCTGCGCTAAACATGTTTTAAAGCAGAAGGGTTATGATATTGAGGTTCATTACTGATTGAAAAAAATCTGTTGGCAGTGTCGTTAATTCTATGGTATAATAATTCATTATATGAGCAAGTTTACTCATTAAATGTACGGAGTAAACAGATATTAAAAATTGAGAGGGGTTTTTCTAATGAAAAAGTTTACAATGAAAAGTATTTTTGCTTTCTTGGCAACTGCAATGCTGGCTATGATGCTGGTAGGCTGCGGTGGCGAGAAAAAAGATGCTGCAGCTGATGCAGGCAAGGGTGACAAATGGGTTGTTGCTATCAACTCCACCTTCCCGCCGTTTGAATCCGTAAAGGAAGGCACCAAGGATTACCAAGGTGTTGATATTGATATCGCTCACTACATCGCCAAGAAGATGAACAAGAAAATCGAATTCACCGATATGAAATTCGCTTCTTTGGTACCTACTCTGCAAAGCGGCCGTGCTGATGTTATTATCTCCGCAATTTCTCCGACTTCCGAGCGTGAAAAGGTTGTATCCTTCTCCAAGCCTTATTATTTCCCGATGAAGGCTATTCTCTGCAAAAAGGGTGCAGGCTATGACGCTATGGATAAACTGAAGGGTAAAAAAGCCGGTGCTTCTATGGGTACTACCTATGCTAAAGAGCTGAAGGCTGTCGGCGGTATCGAAGTTGTTGAAATGGATACCACTCCGCTGGTTGTTCAGGATATTAAAAACGGTCGTCTGGCTGCAGGTCTGTTTGATTCTTCCCAAGCTGCTGTTTTCGTAAAACAAAATCCTGATCTGGAGCTGCACGTTCTGCAGGGAACTGTAGTAAAAGACGATACCTTTGCTATTGCGCTGCCGAAGGATTCCAAGGATGTTGAAAAAATCAACGAAATCCTGAAGGAAATGCGCACCAATGGCGAGCTGCACAAAATTCTCGTAGCTCATCTGGGTGAAGAAGGCACTAAAGAATATGAAGCTGCAATTGCAAAGCTGGATATTGCTAAGCTGTAAGAGGTGAATTAGCAGATGTTAGATTTTTCCGTTCTGGAACCTTATATACCGCTTTTGGCAACCGCTGTCTGGATTACGCTTAAATTTACTTTCTTCTCTACGATTATGGGCTTTTTCGGCGGCTTTATCCTGGCGCTGATAACCCTGTCCAAAAACAGAGTGCTTTCCTTCCTGGCAAAGGTTTATATTTCTGTCTTCCGCGGTACACCGCTTTTAGTACAGCTGATGCTGATTTACTTTGCGACACCGCAGCTGACGAGCTATACTATTTCTGCCCTGGAGGCAGGCGTGCTTTCCTTCGGCCTGAACAGTGCCGCATATATTTCCGAAGCACTGCGCGGCGGTATTCTTGCTGTCGACAAAGGTCAGTGGGAGGGAGCAATGTCCTTGGGTGTGCCTAAGCATCGTTTCCTGCTGGATATTATTCTGCCGCAGGCTATTAAGAATGCATTGCCTTCTCTGGTAAACGAAAGCATTATGCTGCTGAAGGATTCCAGCCTTGTTTCCGTTATCGGTGTTGCCGATACGCTGCGTTGGGCGGATCTGATTCAGGCAAAAACCTTCCGTGCGTTTGAAGCCTTTATCGTAGCTGCTGCTGTTTATTATGTTTTGGTTATGGCCCTGAACTTTTTGGGCGGTTTGTTAGAAAAGAAGGTGCGCATCAGTGATTGAGATTCAACACCTGTCTAAAAGCTTTGGTAATTTAGAGGTTCTTAAGGATGTTTCCCTGACAATAAAAAAAGGTGAGGTTGTTACCATTATCGGTTCTTCCGGTTCAGGAAAATCTACGCTGCTGCGTTGTATCAATCTGCTGGAGCAGCCTACCGGCGGAGCGATTTTATTTGAAGGTATCCGCAAGAATGCCTGCATGGTGTTCCAGCATTTTAATCTTTTTGCTAATATGACTGTTCTGGAGAATATGACCTACGCTCCCCGTGTAGTCAACGGTCTGTCCAAGCAGGAGGCCAAGGAAAAGGCTATGAAGCTGTTGGCAAAGGTTAATCTTTCCGATAAAGCCAATGAATATCCCAGCCGTCTGAGCGGCGGCCAGAAGCAACGTGTAGCGATTGCCCGTGCTTTGGCGATGGAGCCGAAGGTACTGCTTTTGGACGAGCCTACATCCGCACTTGATCCGGAAATGGTCAAGGAGGTACTGGATGTTATTAAGCAGCTTGCCAATACCGGTATTACCATGGTTCTGGTTACCCACGAAATGGGTTTTGCCAAGGACGTATCGGATACAGTTTATTTCATGGACGGCGGTTATCTGATTGAAAGCGGTACGCCGGATGAAGTATTCAACCATCCGAAAACGGAACGCGCGAAGAAGTTCCTTGCTTCTGTTTTGGTATAAGGATATACGAATGAAAATATTTATAATTAATCCTGACTTTGGGGTTACTCCTGAGCAGATGGCAGCACGCTGTCATCTGCTCAGTGTGCATGTAGGTCCGGATGTGGAGCTGCACATGGAGTGCCTTGTTGAAAATCATATTGAAATAGATTCTGCTCTGGATGCTGCGCTTGCTGCACCTGAGATTATCAAAATGGCTGTGCGTGCGGAAAGCGAAGGCTATGACGCAGTCGTGCTTTACTGCTTCAGTGACCCTGCGGTGGATGCCTGCCGTGAGGTGGTAAGCATACCTGTAGTAGGCGGCGGTCAGGCGAGCTGCCTTCTGGCACCGCTGGTAGGCAGGCAGGCAGGACTGTTGCTGGCAGATACTGCGCGTTATGCGGAAAAGCAGCTTTTTGTTGCTCAATGCGGTGTTGATCCTGCGCGTATTGCTGCAATCGGCGGCATTGAGGCCCGTGGTGTTGATTTGTGGGCAGAGCGTGAGCGTGTTCTTGACCTGCTTACGGAAGCCGGCAAAAATTTGCTGGCGGCAGGCAGAGTGCAGGTACTGCTTTTGGGTTGCTTATCCTTTTTAGGTTTGGCGCACCCGCTCAGTGAGCGTCTGGGCGTTCCTGTTGTTGACCCGGCGGTGGCACCTGTGGCGCTGGCGGAATGCCTTGTGCGGCAGGGGCTCAAAACAAGCCGCAAGGCTTATCCTGCACCGCCGTTGCGCAAACGTACGTGGCAGAGCGGCCAATTATAAACAGCTTGCTTTTCTATAGGAAATAGTGTAAGATAATATTAGTATCAAAATCTTAAGAAGAGAGGTTACTGTTTTAATGAAAAAGAGCTTATTGACTTTGATTATGGCTTTGGTTATGGCTTTAGCTTGCGCAACCAGTGCTTTTGCGGAAGATTTGGGTTATGTAAATGTTGAACGTGTTTTCCGCAGCTATCCTGATATTCAGACTACTATGAGCGTTATCAATCTGGAGCGCCAAAAGGCTGAAAATGAATTCAACGAAAAGGCTCCGAAACTTGACGACAAGGGCAGACGCGAGCTGGGCGAAAAATTATCCGCTCAGGTAGATAAGAAGGAAGCATCCCTGCTGAATCCTATCCGCGAAAAAATCCGCAAAACTATCGGCCAGGTAGCAAAAGCTCATGGCATTGCTAATGTAGTTGATGCAAGTGCTGTTGTATTCGGCGGCAAGGATCTGACTGAAGAAGTTATCGCTGCTGTTGCTCAAGGCAAATAAAGGCTAATGTTATTGAAGGCTGTCGCAGGCAAGCGACAGCCTTTTTTTATGAGTGTGTTATAATATAAGTAATTTTAGGCGAGGTGAAGCTGATGGCGCACTGTCCCTTTGATTTTTTCAGTGACGGGAAAAAACATACTATATGTCTGGTCGGCGGCGGCGGTAAAACGACGGTTATGTACGAGCTGGCAGCGGCATGGGCAGCCTGTGGGCGCAAGGTATTGGTGCTGACGAGTACGCATATCCTGTGCCCTGCAGATGGCAGCTTTGCTGCCGATGTGCCTGCGGTGCAAAATTTGTGGCAGCAGGGGCGTTATGCCGTTATCGGTACACCGGAACTGTCAACAGGTAAGCTGACGGCACCGCCGCAAGATTTATATGAAGCGCTGCAGCTGCAGGCTGACGTAATTTTGTGTGAGGCTGACGGCTCCAAGCATCATCCCTGCAAAGCACCTGCAGCACATGAGCCTGTACTTTTGCCTGACAGTGACATAGTGCTGGCTGTTGCGGGGATGGATGCTTTGTGCCGCCCGTTGGCGCAGGCTTGCCAGCGTCCACAGCCGGCGGCAGCGCTTTTGGGTTGCAGCTTAGATTCTGTCATTGATGAACAAATGCTGGCTGCTTTGCTGCTGTCTGAGCAAGGATCACGCAAAAATGTAGGAACACGCACTTATTATATTGTCTTGAATAAATGCGACCTGCTAAAAGCAGCGCAGCAGGAGGAAATGCTTCGGCTGTTAGTGGGTGAAGGAATAGACGAGCGAAGAATATGGCTTCGTGAAGGGGGAGATAGCAAATGCTGAAGATTATTGTACGCGGTGGCGGTGACCTGGCAACAGGCGTTATCCATCGCTTGTGGGGAGCGGGCTTCAAAGTTTTAGTGCTGGAATGCGCTAAGCCTGCTGCAATTCGTCGACAGGTAGCGCTGTGCGAAGCGGTGTATCAAGGCAACGCTCAGGTAGAAGGTCTGACTGCACATTTGATAAACTCACTGGCGGAAGCAGACGCTGTCTGGGAGCGCGGTGAAGTGCCGGTGCTGGTTGACGCAGCAGCGGAGAGTGTGCATGCTTTTGCGCCTGATATTGTGATTGATGCGATTATTGCCAAGCGCAATCTTGGTACAAGCAGTACAATGGCACCGCTTGTTATTGCTTTAGGCCCCGGCTTCAGCGTGGGCGCAGATGCCGACGTAATTGTAGAAACGAAGCGCGGTCATAACCTGGGACGCATTATCCGCAGCGGCAGTGCTGCACCTAACAGCGGCGTGCCCGGTAATATCGCAGGCTATAGCAAGGAGCGTGTGCTGCACGCACCCTGCGCAGGTGTTCTGCACGTTGTTCATGACATTGGCAGCATTGTGGAAAAGGGCGAAACTATTGCAACTATTACCGACGGCGCTAATCAGGTGCCGGTAACGGCAACTCTCTCCGGACTTATTCGCGGTATGATTCGCGATGGCTTTGCTGTTACCGAAGGCTTTAAAATTGCCGATATCGACCCGCGTAAAGAAGAACTGGCCAACTGCTTTACGATTTCGGATAAGGCGCGTTGCATTGCCGGCAGCGTCCTGGAATTAGTCTGCCGTTATGCACAGGAGAAAGAAAAATGAAGGATTTAATGAAAAAAATACAGGCGCAGGCTTTGGATTCGCAGCATTGCTATCTTGTTGCATTGATTGAGAGTGAAGGCTCTACTCCGCGCACCAGCGGCGCCTATATGCTAGTCGGAGAAAAGGGTTTGCTTTACGGAACCATCGGCGGCGGCGGTATGGAATATGCGGCGCAGCAGCTGGCACAGCAGCGTCTGCAGAATGGTGGCGGCAGCTTTGTCAAAACGTTTGACCTCTCTCCGGCAGCAGGTATGGCCTGCGGCGGCAGCTGTCAGGTGCAGTTCTGCTACCTGCCTGCGGGGGAAGAAACGGGGGATTTGGCAGAGGAAGCTCTTAGTGCAATGAAGCAGCATGCTCCCTGGTGGTTTTTACTGCCTTTGGGTGAAGGCAACGCACTGCCGCAAATAAAAAAGGACCTGCAGCTTGCAGGTCGCAGAGGTGTAGTTGATATAGACGGCTGCGCCTATTATGCAGAGCAGTATGATTATGACGGTTCGGTTTATGTTTTTGGCGCAGGTCATGTTGCGCGTGAGCTGGTGCCGCTTTTGAGTCATCTCGGGTTTAAATGCATCGTGCTGGATGACAGGGCGGAGTTTGCGGATGCGGCAGCCTTTCCGCAGGCGGAGCATGTACAGCAGGTTGATTTTACTAAGCTGCAGGAGGCTTGCAGCCTGACGGCTAAGGATTATGCGGTAGTAATGACGCGTGGCCATGTGCATGACGCTAATGTGGAGCGTTATCTGTTGACTACGCCTGTGGGTTATATCGGCATTATGGGCAGTAAAAATAAAGCAGCCATGGCCAGAGCCGCTTTGCTGGCGGACGGTTACAGCGAGCAGCAGCTCGCACGTGTTATCACGCCCATCGGAATCGATATAGGCAGTGAGACGCCGGCGGAGATTGCGGTGAGTATTGCAGCACAGTTGATCCAAACTCGTTCAGAACGCGTTTCAGAACGTGGATAAAGCACCGTGTACTTCATCAGGAGGGCCTCGACGTACTGGGAAGTACGCCGTCGGCCCTCCTTCTTCGTCTCCGGTACTTTTTCCGCGTTCTGTTTAATGGTAAAGTTATCGAATATTTTCTTCGCGTTCTGTTTAAATAGTAAAGCGTTTCGGTACCTTCCGGTGTTATGCTGATAAGTAAAAAGGAATGTAGCACATACTTTATCTATATAAAAATGAGCACCTCAACGTAGCGAAAGTACGTCGTCGGTGCTCATTTTTAAATTTCTCTTTTGAATTGCGAACAAAAAAGGCTATCTGATAAAATTTATACGGATTTTCTCTGTAATTTTCTTTACAATATTGCCTGATATGCGATAAAATATATGCATGAAAAAATGAAGGGGTGCTTATATGTCTAAGTTTGTTAAACTGTCTGAGGAAGCCTACAAGTTTGAAGGCAAGCTGTCTTTGAGCTCGGCTATTCCTTTAGGTCTGCAGCATGTTTTGGCTATGTTTGTCGGCAATCTTACACCGGTTCTGATTATTGGCGGTGCCTGCGGTATTGTCGGCGGTGCCGGTTTTGAACAGCTGCAGGTTGTTTTGATTCAGAATGCGATGATTGTTGCAGGTCTGGTAACATTGCTGCAGTTATATTCCGTTGGTCCCTGCGGTGGCAAGGTGCCTATTATCATGGGTACAAGCTCCGGCTTTATCGGTGTATTTGCCGGTATCGTTGCAACCTTAGGCAGTGGTGTTGTCGCCTATGGCGCTATTATGGGTGCTTCGATTATCGGCGGCGTTTTTGAAGCGGTGCTCGGCCTCGTGCTCAAGCACATCCGTCGCTTCTTCCCGCCTGTTGTCTGCGGTACCGTTGTACTGTCTATCGGTCTGTCGCTGATTTCCGTAGGTATCAATTCCTTTGGCGGCGGCTTCAAGACTAAGGACTTCGGTTCTATCGAAAACCTGCTGCTTGGCTTGTTTGTGCTTTGTGTTATCCTTTTCTTTAAGCATGGCACTAAGGGCTTTTTAAGCTCTTCTTCCATTCTGCTTGGCATTATTGCAGGCTATATCGCTGCGATTTTCATGGGCTTTGTGCTGCCTACAACTGCAGTTACGCCTGACGGAGTAGAATACACCAAATCCTGGGTACTGCATTGGGACAAGGTAGCGAACGCATCCTGGTTCGCTGTGCCTCAGCTTATGCCTGTTGATATCGTATTTGATATGCGTGCTATTATGCCGGTATTGATTATGTTTGTTGTTACCGCAGTAGAAACTGTCGGTGATATTTCTGCCGTTGTCGAAAGCGGTCTGAACCGTGAAGCTACGGACAAGGAATTGTCCGGCGGCGTTATTTGTGACGGCATTGGCTCCGCTATCGCTGCTGTTTTCGGCGTACTGCCTAATACATCTTTCTCCCAGAATGTAGGTCTGGTTGCTATGACGAAGATTGTTAACCGTTTTGCTTTGGCAACCGGTGCGGTATTTTTGATTCTCTGCGGCCTGATTCCCAAGCTGGGCGCTTTGGTTTCCATTATGCCGCAATCCGTTCTGGGCGGCGCTGCTGTAATGATGTTCTCCTCGATTGTTGTCAGCGGTATTCAGCTGGTTACTAAAGAGAAGCTCAATCCGCGTAGCCTGACGATTATTTCCGTTGCTTTAGGCGTTGGCTACGGCATGGGCGCTACACCCGGCATCCTGGCACACTGCCCGGAGGCTATGCGCATGATGTTCGGT
>OHAW01000909.1_pt1 | contig 10900 bp, 9 predicted proteins | sample 1577221 | NCBI WGS metagenome assembly OHAW01 (sample SAMEA3879583, study PRJEB24766) | human gut metagenome | biome: human-associated habitat; feature: feces | place: USA | collected 1985/1987 | reverse complement strand
GTTAAAAAACCTGCAAGAGCAAAGATTTCTAAACTTAAAAATGTAAAAGGCAGAAAAGTTAAAGTATCTATTAAGAAAATCAAGAAAGTTAAGGGATACCAGATTAAATATTCTGATAACAAGAAGTTTAACGGATACTGGCAGAAGAATTCAAAGAAGAAGTTCAGGCTGTCTTCCCGGGAGCGGACATTCATATGGATCCATTGTCTTTAAGTGTTGCCTGTCATATCGGACATGGAGCACTTGCAGTTGCCTGCTCAAAAAAAGTTACCATAAAATAAGGAGAATGATATGAAAAAACTTATGGAATTAATGGCAGAAGAACTTGCTTCTGCTTTTGAAAAAGCTGGATATGATCCGGAATACGCTAAGGTTACCGTCTCTAACCGCCCGGATTTATGTGAATATCAGTGTAATGGAGCAATGGCAGGAGCCAAGGCTTATAAGAAAGCTCCTTTCATGATCGCGGATGATGTTGTTGTGTATCTTAAGGAGAGTAAGATCTTTTCTATGGCAGAGGTTGTGAAACCAGGTTTTATCAATCTCAGAGTCAAAGAAGAATTTCTTGCAGATTATCTTAAGGAGATGGAGGCAGATCCGAAATATTCTGTACAGACAGCAGAGTCACCAAAGACCATCATTATTGACTACGGCGGACCGAACGTGGCAAAGCCACTTCATGTCGGACATCTGCGTTCTGCAATCATTGGTGAGAGTATCAAACGTATCGGAAGATATGTAGGACACAAGGTTGTAGGTGATGTTCATCTTGGTGACTGGGGACTTCAGATGGGACTCATTATCACAGAGTTGAAACATCGTAAGCCGGAACTGGTTTATTTTGATGACAGCTATCAGGGAGAATATCCGGAGGAAGCACCATTTACCATCAGTGAGCTGGAAGAAATTTATCCATGCGCAAGCGGTAAATCCAAAGAAGATGAGGAATACCGTAATGAGGCACTGGAGGCAACCCACCTTCTTCAGCAGGGTAAACCCGGATACATGGCTCTCTGGAACCACATCATGAATGTATCTGTAACAGACCTTAAGAGAAACTACGCGAATCTGAACGTAGACTTTGACCTCTGGAAAAAAGAATCCGATGCACAGCCATACATTCCGGATATGGTAGAGGATATGAAGAAGCGAGGAGAGAGTGATACCAAGGAGATCCCTCCATGTATGCTTCTGAAATCAGACGGAGCTTCTCTCTATACGACCACAGACCTTGCTACTATCGTAGAGCGTATGAAACTCTTTCAGCCGGATGAGATCCTTTATGTTGTTGACAAGCGTCAGGAGCTGCATTTTATCCAGGTATTCCGCTGCGCAAGAAAAACCGGTCTTGTAAATCCGGAGACCAAGCTTTCCTTCCTTGGTTTCGGTACCATGAATGGAAAAGACGGTAAACCGTTTAAGACAAGAGAAGGCGGTGTTATGCGTCTGGAGAACCTGATCGCAGATATTGATGAGGAAATGTATCGTAAGATCGTGGAGAATCGCAGTGTAAAAGATAAAGATGCAAAGGCTACTGCCAAGATTGTAGGACTTTCCGCAATCAAATACGGAGATCTTTCCAACCAGGCGACCAAGGATTACATCTTTGATGTTGACCGCTTTACATCCTTTGAGGGAAATACAGGTCCGTATATCCTTTATACTATCGTTCGTATTAAGTCGATCCTGAACCGTTATGTACAGGAGGGAGGAGATTTAAGTACAGGTAAGATCCTTCCGGCAGTCAATGCCAGTGAGAAGAACCTGATGCTTCAGCTTTCCGGCTTTGCAGCAATGGTTGAGAACGCTTTTGAAGAAAAAGCACCACATAAGATCTGTGCATATATCTATGAGGTATCCAATGCATTTAACAGCTTTTACCATGAGACTAAGATCTTAAGCGAAGAGGATCAGGCACAGAAGGAATCCTTCCTTCAGCTGCTCCAGCTTACAAGAAGAGTACTTGAAACAAGCATCGATCTTCTTGGATTCTCTGCACCGGATCGTATGTAAGATATAGTTTTACAGATACAAACACTATGAATAATGACAGACCGCCGGATAAAGAGACATTTTTGTCTGCTATATTCGGCGGACTTTTTTATATAGAAAGTTCTTTGCAAAAAGAACAGGATGTGCTATAATAGGAATTATCCTAAACGAGGGCAGATCACGAATTTCTGCCTGACGATAAGTTATCTGATTTTTTCAAACCGGAATTCACCGGATTATCCCAAATCAATAAGAAATGTAAGCATAAATATTGTCTGACAGAAATGAGAGGAAGGTGATCTGTCTGATCGGAAATGTTCTGAAAGAACGTTATTGCATTGTAGAACAAATTGGACATGGCGGAGGTGGAAGCCTTTATCTGGCAAAAGATATGGAGCTTGGTATCTGCCGTGCAGTGAAAGAGATACCGATCGCAAAGAAAAAAGAAGCCAGACTCATGCAGCATCTGGAATATCCTGCAATACCGAAGATTATCGATTATGTGGAAACAGGGGAGTACTGTTATCTGATCATGGAATATATCAAGGGTCAGTCGCTGGGAGAACTTCTCCGTTCAGGAAAACGGTTTTCTTTACGGGAAATCCTTGCCCTGGGAAAGGAGATTGCCAGAGTATTGGAATATCTTCACAGTCGGAAGCCACCGGTCTGTTACGGGGACCTGAAACCGGATAATCTTATGTTTTCTGAAACCGGGCATCTGTATCTGATAGATCTTGGAAGTGCCATGTTCGATTATGGGAAAAGAAAACAGATCTGTGAAGGAACGAAAGGCTATGCGGCGCCGGAGCAGTATCAGGGCTACTTAAGACCGGGAAGTGATATTTATGCTCTGGGGAAGACCCTGGAAAAGCTTTGCGGAAAAAAGAAATGGCAGTGGTTTTTATATCCGGATTTTTTCTGGCTTCTGTTCCGATGTACCAGAAAACAGGAAAAATACAGATATTCGGATATGTCAGTGGTTCAGAAGAAAATCCAAAAGCTGGAAAACAGATATCGGATGATCACTTGGAGAAAACGATTTCTGGAAGCGGCAGCTGCAGGGATTCTGATAGGAACACTGATCTTGATAGCAGGATTGCTGAAAACGGAAGAATTTTCTGTGGCGATCTCAGAAGTAACAGATTTGTATTACGAAGCCAGACAGTATCCGGAAGACTCAAAAGATCGGGAAAAGTGCTATATGGCAGCGGAAAAGAGACTCCAGAGGTTAAGTAGAAATTATGGAAAAAAAGAACAGCAGCGTCGTATTGAGCTATTGCTGGCATGGAATGCGGAGCTTTTGTGTGAACCGGAAAAAGCGGCTTTATATTATGAAAATCTTCTTCTGTATGATGCAGAATATCCTGTGGCCTACGGGGAATATGGGATGTTTCTTATTCGGACCGGTCAGAAAGAGGCCAGCAGAAAGCTGTGGGAAGATTATAAAGAGAAAGAAAAAGCGGAATTACTGGATGACAGTGAAAGCAGAAATCTGCAGCTTTGGGAGGAGATCAATGAGAAAAAGAAGAGAAAGTGATCAGAAAAAACCAAAAGAAATGAAAATTACTAGTAGGAAAACCTGTTTTATTGTTTTGTTTCTGCTGGTTTTATGCAGCTGGATGATCCCTTCCATTGCTGTCTATGGATTTGATGTGTCAGGAATGGATAGTTTTGATACCGGCGGATTTGATATGAATGTGGGAGAAGGAACCGGACAGCTGCCGGAAGACTGGGAAGAAAGCTATGCAGGAGAAGGAAGTGATGATAGTAATTGGAACAGAGAAGAAGGAAATACGGAGGAGTATTCCGCTGCTTGGGCAGAATCGGAGAATGATCAGGAGGAGTCTGCACAATGGAATTTAGATTTTCAGACAGATGAGGTACGTTCTCAGGAAGAAAGCTTTATGGAAAATGGAAATACTGCGGCAGAAGATCCGGGGGTCGGGGGAGAAGGCTATGAAGTTCAGAAACCGGATATCAGACAAGATGAAAATCCGGGGATAACTATTCCGGAAGAAGTAGAGATAGCTGATATACCTGCGGAAAAACTGAAGGAAACGCCGATACCAACAAAACTGCCAATACTGACTGAACAACCGATCCCCATACAGACAGTGGTAGCAAGTCCATCTGTAACGTTGACTCAAAAACCAGTTCGAAAGTCAGCAGTAGATGCATCAAAGAGGGAGAAGAAGCAAAATCCGGCATTATCTTACTATCGGATAGAACCAACAGGAACGTCGGATAGGAAAAGAGCAAAAACCGGTGATCCGAATAAAAATAGACGGTAACAGGATCCGGATAGAGATCAGTCCGGATATTCCGTTCCAGATCCTTTCATTTCGGATCAATGGAAAAGAATGTGATTTTTACTGGCAAGGAAAAAAGCTTCTGGCGGAATTACCGAAAAAAAGTAGAAATCCCTGGAAAGTAGAACTCATAGGTTTTGTGAAATCCGGGAAGCTGTACTATGAAACCATGGACTTACCAGAAAAACAGTGATACAATAGGCATACTTACTGATTATTTTATACAACAGGAGGAATTTATGTATAAGGCAATCTTTTTTGATCTGGACGGAACACTGACAGAATCCGGAGAGGGGATTACGAAATCTGTACAGTATGCACTGGAGAAGCTTGGAGTTTCGGCACCGGAGCTGGAGCCATTGAAGGTTTTTGTGGGTCCGCCGCTTCTGGAACAGTTTATGAAATATGCGGGATTTGATAAAGAGACAGCACAGAAGGGAATTGAATATTACAGAGAGCGGTATTCAGAAAAAGGAATGTATGAGAACACCGTTTATCCGGGCGTGGAAAACACTTTGGCAGAACTGAAACGTCGTGGCTACCGGCTGGCAGTGGCGTCTGCGAAACCGACCTTTTACGTAACACAGATCATGGACCATTTTAATCTGAGTCGGTATTTTGAGGTGATCGCCGGGACGGACCTCAATGGACCGAAAGTAACCAAATCTCAGGTGATCGAGGAAGCTCTGGAAAGAATGAGCCTTTCTGACCACCGTGACCAGGTGATCATGGTGGGTGACAGAGAACATGACATTCTCGGAGCCAGACGATGCGGGATCCAGTGTGTGGCTGTATCTTACGGATATGGAAGCAGAGAAGAACTGGAAAAGGCACAGCCTCTTCAGATCGTAGCTTCCGCAGATGAACTTCTGAATTTTTCGTCTGACCCCTCTGCACAGACAGAATATTTTTCAAATAGTGTGGAGGGAGCTTTATCCGGCAGGAATCCATTATCTTATCGGACAGATCCTCGGAAGCGCCGTGCTTCTCTGGCTGACAGGGCATGTCGGCAACGCACAGGAAAGGTACTATAGTTATACGCTGGTGATCACCGGACTTACCGGAGTGTTGGTTATGTTTCCGGCAGTATATTTTTACCGGAAGGATCGTATAGGAAGGCTGATCGGCGGTTTGACTTCCGTTGAGGAACAAAGGCTATCTATTCCTGAAATGCTGCTTCTTCTTGCTGCTGGAGCCGGATTTGCCCAGTATGCCAATGTGCTGGTGGCGATCCTGCAGAACTGGATCTCATCCAGCTATGGAGAGACGATGACGAAGATTACCTCAGGAAAGAGTTTGTTTATGATGATCTTCTGGATGGGGATCATAGCGCCTGTTGCGGAAGAAATGATCTATCTGCGACTTCGGGATCACTTTTCTGTACTGTTTTCCGCTGTGATCTCTGCGGCGTTTTTCGGAATTTATCACGGAAATGTCCTGCAGGCTGTGTATGCGTTTGTTCTGGGAGGGATTTTTGCGTGGTTTCTGGAGATGGGCGGTAATAAGTGGACCAGTGTGCTGATGCACATCGGAGCCAATACCTGGATACTTATTTTCAGTGAATACGCCCAGACTCTGGTGGAAAAAGCCGGAGCAGGAAGCCTTCTGATGATCTATGGTGTTTTTGCGGCAGCGATGATCGGAGGATATCAGTATTTTGCACGCCGGGGAGAAAAACGTGGCTACCGGGCTGTCTGATCCAATGTGGAACACGAATGTCTGCCTGCTACTGGATCAGGCAGAGTGATAGATGAATATTTGCTTTACAGAGAATCTGTAGTGGAATCATAGTATAAGGATGCCATTACAGATTTTTTTATAAAAATATGCCGGAAGCTTTTGCTGCCGGTAAATTTATATAGATTTTATATTTATTTAAGAGACCATTTCTTGCGTACCTTTGTATCATGTGCTATCATAAGTGTATTAAAAGAATTAATACACTTAATACACAGATTACAGAGAAAGGAGCGTCGTATGTTATTCTTGGACTATCAGGACAGACGTCCCATTTACGAGCAGATCGTAGAGAAATTCCGGATGTTGATCCTGTCAGGAGCTGTGGAGCCATCTTCCAAGATGCCGTCTGTGCGGCAGCTGGCCGTGGAATTATCCATCAATCCCAATACCATCCAGCGGGCATATATGGAACTGGAGCAGCAGGGGCTGATCTGTCCGGTGAAGGGAAAAGGCAGTTTTGTCACAGACAGCAGCAGGATCAGGCAGATCGGTATGGAAGAAACCTTAAGTGAGCTGAAAAAGATCACAGAAAAGGGAATGGCTCTGGGAGTAGGGGAGGAAGAAATGATCGGTGTGATCCGCTTATGCTATAAGGAGGGAAACAATGATTGAGATAAAAAACTGCAGCAAAGCTTTTGGTAAGATACAGGCAGTAAATAAGGTCACCATGGATATCGGGGAACGGGAGGTTTTTGGACTGATCGGCTCCAACGGTGCGGGAAAAAGTACTCTGCTCCGTATTATGGCCGGGATCATCCGTCAGGACAGAGGAGAGGTGCTGATGGATGAAGAACCGGTTTTTGAAAATGAAAGGATCAAAGAGCATTTTTTCTACATCCCGGACGATGCATATATTCCGGCAAATTACAATGCTCTGGACATGGCAGAATTTTACCGTTGTATTTATCCGGGATTTCAGCAGGCGCGTTTTGAGACAATGATGAAGCAGTTTCATCTGGATGGAAAACGAAAAATCAGCACTTTTTCCAAGGGAATGAAGAAACAGCTTCTGGTGATCCTGGGAATCAGTACAGGAACGAAATATCTGTTTTGTGATGAAACCTTTGATGGCCTGGACCCGGTAATGCGCCAGGCAGTAAAAAGTATTTTTGCATCAGAGATCATGAGTCGTGAATTTACGCCGGTGATCGCTTCCCACAATCTTCGTGAGCTGGAAGATATCTGCGATCACATCGGGCTTCTTCATCAGGGAGGAATTCTCCTTTCCAGAGATCTGGAGGATATGAAATTCCACATCCATAAGATCCAGTGTGTACTTACTGACAAAAAGAAAGAAGAAGAATTAAAGAAAGAGCTGGATATTTTAAAAACAGAGCATCAGGGCTCCCTGCTGCTTATTACTGCAAGGGGAACAAGAAGAGAGATCATGGAGAAGATACAGGCAAAAAATCCTCTTTTCTGCGAAGTGCTCCCACTGACTCTGGAAGAAATATTTATCAGCGAAACGGAGGTGGCAGGCTATGAAGTCAAAAATTTATTCCAGTGAGTATATGAAATCCTCTTCTAAAGGACAAAGATGGATCCCGGCATTTGCCATGATCGCATTTCTCCTTGCATTTCCGGTAGCGGAACTTATTCTGATGGGAAAATGGAATGAGCGCAGTTATACTCAGAGTCAGCTTTCCTATCTGTATTCCAGCCTGTGGAGCAGTGACTTTCTCACAATGGGAGCAGCTGTGGCTGCGGTAACCGCATTTTTTGCAGCAGTAAGCGGCTTCTGGTATCTGTATTCTCCGAGAAAAGTGGATTTCTATCACAGCCTTCCGGTAAAGCGAAGTGCACTGTTTCTGCACAGAGTATTGTTGGCTGTTCTTTATTATCTGGTGCCATATGTGATCATGGAATTTGCTGCGGTATGCATCGGGGCAGCCAGAGGATATTACAGCCTTTCCATTATGAAAAAGGCACTGATCCTGCTGGTGCTCCATCTCCTGATGTATCTTCTGGTGTATTTTTCCACAGTGCTGGTGATCGCCTGCACCGGTACCATGTTGATGGGAGCACTTGCATGGGCAGGGCTGTTTACCTACAGTATCGTTCTGGCAGTGATGCTGCAGTTAAGCGGACATTTATTTTTTGATACCTGGTACGAGGGCAGTTACGGAATTCTGGCAGCAGTGCGGAATCTGGGATCTCCTCTTATGGTGATCGTAAGCTTTATAGATAGATACAGCAGCGGAAGCTTTGGAAAGCAGTTGCTGATACTGATCCTTACGCTGTTTATCATGGCAGCACTTTCCTGGATGGCATTTTGCAGACGAAGGTCAGAGAATACCGGAAAAGCTCTGGTATATACCTGGATGGAGCCGGTCTTAAGTGCCCTGATCACAATACCATCCGGACTGGGGATCGGTCTGATCTTTTATATGATTCCGGAAGATTCATCCAAAACAGCATGGTGGATCTTCGGAATGATACTGGGAACGATCCTGGTCCATGGAATTCTGGAAGTGATCTATGAAATGGATTTTCGCAGATTTTTCCGCAGAAAAGTGCAGCTTATGATCCTTGGAGGTGTTGTGGCAATCTGTGCGCTGACCATGAAAATGGATCTTCTGGGATATGACAGTTATTTTCCGGCTTATGACAATCTTCAGGGAGTTGTGATAAATGTAAGCAATCTTTCATATACAGAGCAGCTTTGCAATGTGGAAAAAAAAGAAAACGGAATCTATAAGATCCGGTATACTGCCACCTCAGACAATAGTTCCGGTCTGCTGGATCAGCCGGTGATGAAAAGTAAAGCATTATATAACAGTCTGAAGGATATTAGGCTTCAGAATGAAAAAGGAAAAAAATCAGGAAGGCGCATGTATGTGCGCTACATAAATAAACAGGGATTCAGTGTATGCAGAGGCTATATTGTATCCTCTGCACAGGCACAGAATCTTATGGAAGCCCTGTATGATGAGCAGACATGGAAAGAAGACAGATATTCATTTTTTCAGCTGGACAAACAGTATCTGAAAGAGGTCACCGGTATTTTCTGTGACGGAGATATTCAAACCTTATTTGAAAAAAATGCAGAGAAGCGTCAGGCACTGGCAGAGACACTGAGAAAGGACATTCTGGAAAACGGCGGTCAGACAGTAAAAGACCAGCCATGTGCAATGCTGATGTTCGATTATACGGGAATTCCGTCAGAAGGCTACATGGATGAATGGGGAATGAATGTACCGGCTGTGCAGGAAGGAGAGAATGTGTCTACCTCCGTTCTGGTGTATCCGTCATATAAGAGAACACTTGCAATTTTGGAAGAAACAGGATATCCTCTTTCTATGGATGAGCTGTCTGTTGAGTATATTGATGTTTATTACTTCAGCTCCGAAGCTGCCGGCGAAGATGATGAGGTTTTTTCCGACACTGAGCCCCTTTCGGATCTTGAAGAAACAGATAACGGTTATAAAGTCCGTTACGATAAAAAGGAACAGCTGGAAGCTCTGAAAAAATGTATCCGTCCATCACAGCTGGTAAACGGATGGACTATCTGGAATGCAGATGTCACAATGGAAGTGGTTCTGGAAGGACAAGAGAGCACCGGCGGGGATTCCGGACTTTATATGACATTTGCCGGTGAGATCCCGGATTTTATCAGAGCAGATGCAAAGGCAGCCCATGTAACAGAATGGGAGGTAAATGATTAATGGAAAAACCAGTCCGGCTGGATAAATTTCTGGCAGATGCCGGCGCAGGTACACGAAGCGAGGTAAAAAAATACATACAGAAGGGTCAGGTGCAGGTTAACGGGAAATCTGTGAAGAAACCGGAGCTGAAAGTAACAGAAGAAGATCAGGTGGTTATGAACGGGCAGGAGATCCATGCTGCACCGGAATATGTATACTATCTTTTTAACAAGCCGGCAGGCTGTGTCAGCGCAACGGAGGACTCCAGAGATAAAACGGTTCTCGACTACATTGAAGAGAAAGACAGAAGAAAGGGTCTTTTTCCGGTGGGACGCCTGGATAAAGATACAGAAGGCTTTCTTCTGATCACAGATGACGGTCCTCTGGCACACGAGCTTCTTTCTCCGAAAAAGCATGTGGATAAGACCTACTATGCAAAAGTATCTGGGAAAGTGACAGAAGAAGATGTTGTGAAGCTGGCAGAAGGCGTGGATATCGGGGAAAAAGATCTCACACGACCGGCAAGGCTGGAGATCCTTTCTACCTGGGAGTCCGGTACAGAATCTGCAGAAGCCGGTAAGAATTGGGAATCTGAGATCCGACTTACTATCCACGAGGGAAAATTCCATCAGGTAAAACGGATGATGGAGGCACTGGGAAAAAAAGTAACTTATTTGAAAAGACTATCCATGGGGCCGCTGGCGCTTCCTTCAGATCTTCCGACAGGAAAATATCGTTCGCTCACCGAAAAAGAGCTGGAGCTTCTGAAGTCTGCCGGAAACCGCTGAAAAACAGAAAAAAATTGGAAAAATCCCCTTTACATAAGGGGATTTTCTATGCTATAATTCAGAAGTTGCAAAAATAAGCACGCACGGCGATTCTATAAGGATGGTGCCCTACGGTGTGAGGATGGGTCCAGAGAGAAGGCGACCTGTGCGGAAGAATTTAACCAAAAAGGAGAAAAGACATGAGCGTTATTTCAATGAAGCAGCTTTTAGAGGCAGGTGTTCATTTCGGACATCAGACAAGAAGATGGAACCCTAAAATGGCTCCGTACATCTACACAGAGAGAAATGGTATCTATATCATTGATCTTCAGCAGTCTGTAGGAATGGTTGACGATGCTTACAATGCAGTAGCAGATATCGTTGCCAACGGTGGACACATCCTTTTCGTAGGAACTAAGAAACAGGCTCAGGATGCTATCCGTACAGA
>OHAW01000901.1_pt1 | contig 10964 bp, 8 predicted proteins | sample 1577221 | NCBI WGS metagenome assembly OHAW01 (sample SAMEA3879583, study PRJEB24766) | human gut metagenome | biome: human-associated habitat; feature: feces | place: USA | collected 1985/1987 | reverse complement strand
TTCTTCGTCAGCACATAAATTGCAGAAAGAAAGATGCCCTTGCCCTTGCCATAATCCAGACGCGGGAAGATAACCTCATCGCAATACTTTATCCATTCTCCTGCTTTTTTATTCAAATATTCGCGTGAATAGGTTTTAGAAGTACTGCTATTTGTGCCTTCCTGATCAGAAACACTGTGGCTGTCGCCCTTAGTAGAGCTTGTACTGTCCGAACGCGAAGAATTCGTTCCGACACTTTCACCCTTGCTTTCTCCGCCGCCAGTAGAAGACTGCTTAGAACTGCTAGTCGAGCTCGATGAGCCCCCGGAACTACTGCTGGTAGTCGTAGAAACGCTATTGTTAGTACTTATTCCCTTCGACCACCCCTTGTTTTCACCAGTACTTTTACTCTGGCTTACCGACGAGCTGGAATTTTCTCCCTTTGTCCAGCTTTTTGACTTCGACGTGCCCTCCGAACTGCCCTCCTGTAAGCTATATTTCGCCAAAGGGCTGACCGTCGTATAGGCTTCCTGCAGTGTCTGCTCCAGCTCACAGATGCTATCAGGCTGCAAGGCCTTCGCCACCAGCAGCAGGCAGAACTCCTCGCCCTGCATCACGTCGACCAGACGGTCAACGCTCTGAAACTCTTCGTTATCCTTAATAGTTCCTGCCACGCCCTCAATACGCGAAGCATACTTCATATGCCGCACCTTATTCAACACAGGCTCTGCCTCTTCCGGGTTGACCTCCTGCACCTTACAGCCACGTAAATTACCCTTAATACTTGCCATCAGCACATTGCGTCCGATATCACTCAAAAGCAAATCGTCATTGATGGCTTCTGACGGATTTTTGGAAAGGCCATAATAAAATTTTACGCCCTTGGCATCACCAACGATAAGATACAGAAAGTTTACGCCCGGAATCCGCACAGAGCTCAATACATTCTCCAAAGCTTCCTTACGCGGTGCCTCTTCTTCAAAGGTGATTTCATCAATCCGATAAAGAACAATATCTCTTTCCGTGATATCCTGACTGCTGCCCAACCCAAGCCTGCTATTGCTGAAATAATACTTATGCGACTGGTTAAGCACATCTAAAATTTTCACATCATTATCCATTTAGTACGCTCCTTCTGCTTCATCACACTTACGCATACTGCTTAATAATTCAACTCAACCTCTACCGGCCCAAACTTAAATTCTTTTCTCTGCAAGGCTTCGTTGTTCTCAGCTACAGCATAGGCAATTTTATTCGGTGCAACAGCACACAGATAAATCATCCAGTCCTCGTTCACCGCTGCGGGAGGAAGCTTTTGGCGGCTCTTTTTGCCCTCTTTGACCAAAAGGCCATTCTTCCTTCCGGCAGACGTAGAACTCGTATAATAAAATTCAAAACGGTCTTCTCCGGCATCAAGATAAGCAACCCATTCGTTATATTTGCTATCCCCGTTCAACAACGACTCAAAATAACCATGCTCATCACTATAGCCGACAAAGAACTTAAACTTGATTTCCTCTTCTGCCTTCTTTTCACTGATAACCTTAATCGTCGAGCCCTTGCGACACTGTACCAAGCCAATAGCAACGCCTGTCTTGCCCGTCGGTCGCTTCAGCTTATTGGTAACATCATTTATCTTTTGGCTATTATCTGCTCCCAAAGGCTGATAGAGTTTAATGACATCGCCGCCTGTCAAAATTTCATAGCTGCGTCTGGCGCTTTTGGCCTTAATTTTGTCTTTAAGCTTAGCCATCTTTTCCTTAAAGACAGCCTGCAGAATGGGCGATTTGCTGGAGTTGCCTGCGAGAAAAATATTAATGCTCTTGCTTTCCTTCGCAACCTCATAATATTTATCCTTGCTGAAGTTGACCAGCAAGGCATCAAAAAAGCTTTCCACGCCCTGCTCAATCCTCGTGCGCAAAACCTTCGTCAGCTCCTCGCTATTAAGCAGCAAATCTACAGCCTTCGTCTCACCGGAATTAGTAAACAACTCTATCTTGAGCTTGCCATCACGGAACCAGGGTGATGCCGCCGGCTTCGTGAGCTGCACTCCATTTTGCACCTGTCCTTTACTAGCTTCAGGCAGCTCGCCTTCCCAGAAGCCGCGTAACCTTTCCATCAGCTGACGCATATTGCTATACGCTTCCTGCGAATCGGACAGCAGGCCTTCATAGCCCACGAAGCGCTCGCACTCCGGCGGCTTAACAAAGGCAATGTTTTCCTTGCGCAGCAAAGCCTTATTTTTGCAAAAAACATGAAACGCTAATAGCTCCAGCAGATTCTCGCCGCCCAGATACTTGTCACCGCCATCGCCAAAATGCTCAATGACATAATGGTATCTGCGTTCCTTAACGCCGTTTGCCTTGCGCCAGATGCCAAAATCAAAATCCGTCGTGCCGCCGCCAAAATCAAAAACAGCATAAGCTATTTTTTCATCATTTTGCGGACGCAGATGATACTCCTGCAAAGCACAGACAGCATAAGCCGCAGGCTCGCCCACGCCCTGCTCTACATGGAATTTCTGCATACATTGCTCGTCCTGCACAATGGCTTGGGGAAGAGAACGCCTGAGGCCTCTTTGGAAACTGTTCAAGATGCGCTTGCGTACATCAAGCGTATAGGTCACAGGGAAGGAAAGCAGATATTCCATAAAAATCTTGCCACGATGCATATTATTGATATACAAGCCAATGTAATATGCGTAAATCTCTATCGGGTCAAAGTCTCCCTCATGCAGCTCGGCATAAGGCGGCAGCAGAATTTCTTTTTTCTTCTTGTCGCGGATACGTATATTTCTGCTGCTGTCGCCTGCCCATTGCTTCAGCTCACCAAAGAAAGCAAAATAATTCTCTGTCTTATCAATATTATTCCAATCCTCAAAAGCAGTATGCGAAGTAGTGATATCTGCCCAGCTGGTCAGCGGCCTTCCCTCACGGCTGGCATAAGCCTGCATAAAGCTTTCAATATCTATGAACTCCATAACCGTCGGGTTTTCGTAATGCTTGGCTTTGACTGCTGCGTCGAGCTGTCCGCTGCCCACGCGAATCGGTGTAATCGTTTCGGTATCGCCCTTAATGGCTACGACCGTCGACTTCGTACCAAAATCAATGCCGACAAGCCCGCCCTCAAAGATATCTGTGCGCGGGTCGCGTGCGTAGAAGTACCTTCCTACATCTACCTTATTTTCCGTTTCATCGTGCAGCGCATCCCAAAGCTCCCACGAGCCACGGTTCGGATCCTCCAGCTGCATCTTATCGTAAGCTGTGAGATCCGCACGCACAGTATCGCGCACGAGCAGATTGCCAGTTAATTCGTCAACGTTTAAATGCAGATTTTTTATTTTGCTGACATCAGGCTGAGGTGCATTCTTCCACAATTTATATTTTGCTAAGCAGCTTTGCACCTGCGCCAGTTTTGCAGCTTCTACGAGTACTTTCCTGCCTTTAAACTGCACCAGCTGCCGTTGGACTAAATTGACAAGAGCTTCGTATTCTATATCCAATTCCACATTCTTTAAAACAGGATACAATTCCTTTTCTAAAATATACTGCAGCCTGTCCTGCTTTTGCGGAATCCTGCTTATGCGCAGCTCATAAGCAGCACGCAATTTTTGTAAACTATACGTAAAAGTATTATGGTTAGGATTATATACAGCATATCTATTGGCGCCATTTGCATAAACAACTAAACCAGTAATCAACTCAGGAACTTCGGAAGATGTTGCATAAACACTGGCAATACTTCTGGCAACACTGCTGGCAATAATGCTAGAAAAATCGCTTTCATTTCTAGGCTTTGTATTTTCTTCTGGTAATGCTTTCTTTGCTATGTTTACTATCTTCTTGATCTCCTCAGCTGTAGGAATGACAAATTCCAAATTTGACGGCAGCTTCTCCATGCCGAAAAAAGTCTTCGCATCTACATAACTCAAATTTATACATTTTTGTAATTTTATTTGACTACTATCCTCGACAAAAAAATCTGCATTATCAGGAAGAATAATCGGCGAACCAACAAAATGAACATCTCTGCCATTTAAGTCTACATTTACTCTTTTAAAAATATTATTGACGATTTGCTCTGCAAACAGCAAATTGCTATTTTCTTCAAGCACAGCGTTTGCAACAGGCAGGCACGTCACTCTTTGCACATCTGCGCCAGCAAAATTTTTCTCGCTCTCCATCGACCTCTGCTCCTTTGCCAACCCATTTTGTAATGTCAAAAAAAACTCTCTTTCTTTTAATATATAACACAAGCTTGTTATATACGCTGTTTTCTCCATCATCACTGCCATTCTACCAAAGCCTTTTTATTCGCTCTCTCACTTCTCTTATTCCAGATTCCCGGCAACAACACTTTTTCTATTTTTCCTGAATATTTACTGCAGTTTTCGCTACGCATATGAACATCATCATCAAAGCCTTTCCCGATTTCATCGTCAAGCAGCATATACACCTGCTCGCCCTGATATGCATTACACAGCTCCAGCAAATAAGCAAAAATCTGTAATAAAGCCTCACGCTCTGCTCCCAGCTCAGCATAATTGCGTTTCATAGAGTCCCAGAACATCTCCACATATTCTATATTACTTCCGGTGGAGATAAAAGCTACTATAGAAGCATCTGCAATAATATCGGTAAACCTTCCGCGTATGCCTTGGGGCAGGCTCTTATATAGTCTATAAAATTTAACCGGTTCAGCAAATTCCTTTTGCCAGGCATTAAGCTCTCTTTGCAGCTTAGCGTTAGCTTCGTTGATTTTTTCATAATCCTGTTCAAACTTCCTTGCTGCAGCAGCTGCGCTGCGCAATTCTTCATTTTTTTGCGCCAGTTCCCAAGTCTGATTTTTCACTTGCTCTGCCAGCTTGCTGTTTTCATACTTCTGCTGCTCTTTTACTCTTTTTAAAGCTTTAATGCTTGCAGCTTGTTCATCATTTTCTTCCTGCAATTCAGCTATTCTCTGAGCCTGTTCATCAAAAGACTTCTTGATTTTTTTATTTTTTTCAAGATTATGCTCATTTTCCTTATCTGCCTCAGCAGCATCAATTGCGGCTAAACCTTTAGTATCCCCCACAATCTCACGTATTCTTTTTTGAATATCAGCTTCAGCCAACGCATTTTCAAGATTCTTAAGAAACTTTTTATATTTTTCTTTGTCGCCTTCAAACATCTTGCATTTCCACCTTTCATTAAATCAAAAAAAGCCAACCGTTAATATGCGTCTCCTAAAGAAACCCGCTCTACGCAGGTAGATTCTTAAGCAAAACTCATAGCCAACGATTGACTTTTAAATAAACCTTCCAATTCACAGAAACCAGCCCCTTAATTTGTATTTAGCTGCATAAGGCTAAATCTGCTGACTAAAAAACAGATTCAGTCAACCAATGCATTTGTAATCTCTAATATCTTATTCGGATATGATTAACGCAACCTTTTTGCAACTGAGATAAATTCCTTCTACTTATTATAGCACATTATCAATATAATAAAAACGAGAAATGCCGCACAAATTAACATAAGTGTATTTCGTGCGGCACTTCTTCTAACCCAACAACAAAGTAATGCTTATTTAATCCTATCAATTTTTATTTCAGCAGTGCTGCTTTGGAATCTCCAACCCCGCTATTCAGCAGTGCTGCTTTTGAATTTGCAACTGCCTTACTCAGCAGGGCAACTTTTTTAGCTATTTCCTTTTGCACACGCTCTTTGTAATCCTTTAAGGCCGTATCAATGCTGTCGAAAACTTGGGAATCGTAATCCACATAATTTATAGCGTTCTTCAAATCTCCCATAAAATCTTCGCAAGCCTTATATACATCTTTATAACAGTATTTATCTTCGTATTTATCATTACCGAAGAAACTCGTGCCCGCATATACTTCCATATCATCATAATCCATATCGATCCGATAATCGCTACGTGAAGTATGCGGAATATCGTGAAGCTCTCTCATTACATCCTCGCAGCCGCGGTCTTCAAACTCTTTGAGCCTTACATTGAGCATATACACAAGCACCGAATCCTTCTCATTAGCACTGCCGCCGGGGAAAACAGCAAATTCTTTAAAGTCTGCCGGAAGCTTAATTCCGCCTGCAGCTGCTGCTCCGGCAAATTTCTGCAGCACATCTGCATATTGCTTGTTAATCTGCCCCCAAAAACCACTTTCATCGAAAGTATAAAACTTTCTCAGCTTATCTTCCTTGTATTGCACAAAAACCTCAAGAATTAATTTCTTATACTGTGAATAGCAGATACGGTCAAATTCATTTTCTGCAGCACTCATAGCTCTGCTTTCGCTGGAATAATCATAACGATATTCTCCCTGCGGATAGGAACAAGTCATACGGTAATCCTGTGCGTGCATTTTGACATCTTCCCTACTAACCTTAGGAACGGTAATCTTTGCTAAAGCGTTTTGCAGTTTTTCCGGCAGCTTGCTTAAGTCTGCGCCTTCGCCTTCCGCTATGCTCAAAGCTTGTACAGGGCAAGCTGCAACAATTTCTTCAGCCTTCGCTAAAAAATCATCACTAAAATAGCCACCATTGGCAGGCACAGCCTTGCCTTCAGCATCTTCCTGTAACAGTTTTGTTTCTAATAAGCAGTTGCCACAAGCAATGCATTTTTCACTAACCACAAACTTTTTCATATTGATTCCTCCAAATCATAATTTTTTTATATCCTGCATACACTGACTGCCAATTGCCAACGCTTCCTTTGTTTCTTGCGTAACCTTTCCTTCGTCCGTAAGTACAGGAGCATCAATTATTTTTTTCAGTGTAACCGCCAAATTTATGCAGCTGCAAAAGGACTTGCGGTCGTTTTCTGTATAAGCAGCTCTATCCATGCCCTTAGCAGCAATAAGTTCATCTGAATATGTAATAGCTTGCATAAACAACCTGTTTAACTTTGGCAATAAATCAGACACCTTATTGCAGGAATCTATCACGCCGTCTAAAACAGCAGCTAAATTTTCAGCCTGACTGTAGACAACACGCGAACTGCGCAGCTGCGCACCAGCCATTTGCAGCTCCCTTTCAGAATCATTGATAAACGCATTGCCTAAGCCAAATATACCGAAGCCCTTTAAGATACTGACAGCAATTTCTTTATCTGTCATTGGTCTTACTGCTGTCTGCGCTACTGCATGGATAATCTGTATTTCTTCTGTGCTAAAGCTCTGCTGATTTAAAACTGCAAGCATCTTGTCATCACGAAAGTCAATTTTCATGAGCTTGCTATACACATCAACAAAATTCTGCATTGAAGTAATTAATATCGAACGCTTACGGTTGGAAAGCTTCTTCATAGCATCATCTGCTGCCTGCTTCTTGGCTTCCACAAGCCTGTGGGCTTCCTGTTCCATAGCAAAAGCTTTAGCATAACGCTTTTTTGTCCTGCTATCTATCTGCATTGATTTCTCAGCACCATAAAAGCTACTGCCTAAAGCTGCTGCCCCAAGTATAAGTCCGATCATATCATCTTACCCCCTTCATAATGTCAGCACTGCATCTTTATCATCAAAAAAATTGTTAAACTCTTCCAGCGACTGAAAAGCACATTTTTGCTTAAATACCGCCAGAATACTATTCAGTCCTTGGGTAATCGCTTTATCATCTACTGCGTAAACGCCCTGCATAACAAGCTCAAAACCACCATCAAAAGCCGCCGTCATATATGCATCTCTTGCTTTATTGTATTCATCAATCCGCTGCTTTTGCTGCGCCAGACTTTGCAGCGCAGTATTAATAATATGCTTAAATTCCGCCTGACGTTTTTTATCCAGCCTGCGTTCCATCTGATATTTAGTGACCGCTCTGGTTATTTCCCCCACAACCAAGGAAGTAACCACCGCGGCCACCGGTCCACCCAAGGCAAAAGCCATGTTCGCTGCCAATACACCTGCAGTACCGCAAACAATTTGCGCAGAGCATTCTTCGCCGCTAATATTGCCATCTAAATAGTTCGCAACAATGCCACCTATTTCTACAGCCATCGTCAGCTGCATAATCGGCAAATTTTTACCTGCAAGTTTGGCAAAATCCTTCGCTCCGGCTTTTTTCGCTACTGCGACAACACCATCCTGCACTACCGAAATACCGGCAGCACTGCCAAAGCTCCTTACAGTATCCTTCCCGACATTTTTTACAGCCTGCTTAATGTCCTGTTCACCTTTCACCAAGCCCACAAGATTAGTCAAGCCAGAAACAGCTACAGTTACAAAGGCTGCTTCCCTGCCGGCAGAAGCAGCCTTCTTTACCGATGGCGCAACTGCATCCAGCTTAGAACTGATAATTTTGCTGTTTTTTATTTCATCGACCGTATTTGCTATTTTATATTTAGTCGCCTGTGTCCGTATATGCGCCTCTGCCTTCACTTCTTCTTTCAGCATATTAACGCTCGTCACAGCATCCGGGCAGTCAACAGCTTTTTTATTTGTCTTGAAGATTTTCTTGCCAAATAAGGTTTCTGATGCATCGTTAATCTTCGCAGCGCCTGCTTCAGTATATTTTTTTGCTATATACTCATGGTTATTTAACGCACCCTTGGACTTGTTCAGTGAAGCATTGGTATTAGCAAGGTTCGCATCATCATTAGCCATTTTTCTTATCTGTTCCGGCGTCAAATCAGAGCTATAACGCCTGATTTGTTCATCTAACGGAACAATGTGGTCAACGTTTGATTGCTTTTCATTAATATGCTTATTAGCATTATAAAAAATTTTATCGCCGGTATATTCGTCAATTACACTTTTTTTCTTACCAAATGACCTGTTTTTATAGCTGTCAGCCGCATTATTGCGTCTGTTAATGTCATCTACCTGACTACGCTTTATCTTATCACTCATATGCTGCCTCCAAAATTTATAAAGAAGTATCTTCTACTCCTTCCATTAGCTCACTCATCGTAATCCCTAGCTTCTCGGCAATCTTCATTAAGGTTGAAAGCGATACGCATTTCGTATAGCCACCGTTTTCAATACGCGATAAATATTGCGGTGTAATACCAACTTCGTCGGCAAGCTTCTCCTGTGTCATGCTCTTCAATTTCCTGTAAAAAACTATCTTGGCACCTATTTTCTTGTATCTCGACGCAAACATTTAGCCCTCACTCCTTTTACCAATATATTATCGCATATTCTCGATTTCATATCTTTGCACAATTTTTTCATAACTTTACATATGGTTTAATTTCTTATGCTTTGCTTTTCGGAATGGGCAATGTGCTTACGTAATTTTATTTTCGCTATTTCTCACTCTTTCTCCTGCATAAGCCGTACAGGATCAACCCCCAATGCCTGTGCCAGCAAAAATATAGACTCCATATTAAAGGGACCCTTGCCACATTCAATATCAGAAACGCGTGCCCTTGACATTTTGGCTTTCTCCGCCAGCTCGCTCTGTGTCAGACTCAATGCCCTGCGATAATACATAATGTTCAAGCCAATAGTTTTATATTTTTCTTCAAACAAACTACCACTCCTTATCTCTCCCCTCTATTATGCACTAAAAAAGTACCTCTTGCTGTGCTTTAAATTTTATATATGTGGAATATATTTGACATGAATTTTGCAAGCTTACTTGACCACCGCCTACATTTAGTATAAGATGAAGCAAGAAATAATAATACCATGATAAAATTTCTTTTTTGTGATATTATAATGACGAAAAAGCAGATGCCGACAAAACATCAGCCTCTGCTAGCAACATAAGATTTTAGATTTTTGCGAGGTTATACCTATGACGACAATGCAACGCGCCTTTCCGGCGCCAGTGATTCCCAAATTTTTCACCAATAATGTCTGCGGCAATTATCAGATTCGCCGCTTTTTTAACGGTCAGGACGACTTTATCTGCGCCCAAGGTCCCTTTCGCACACAAACCGTTGCTTCTCAAAGCGAGGAAGGTGCGGCAGCTTCTTCCCTGACTATAGCCTTCGCCAATATTGACGAAAACGATAAAAAGCAGGTGCTTTCCTTCTGCAATGCCTACGGCCTGCCCTATTCTTCGCAGCGCTGCCTTGAGAAACGTGCACACCTTGACGACGAAAATCACTCTATGCTCATCAACGATTTCAGCTTTATCGACGACACCCTGTATCTGGGAGATATACTTGCAGAAAAAGACTATGCTGCCAATGATGCCGAGGTTACCTTGAATTACACACTGTTCGAAGTAGACGAAATGGACATTATGAGCCTGCGCCTTTTTGCCCGCTGCGTCAAAATCGTCCGCAGCCTACTTATTGTCCAAAGCTATCTCTTCCGACACGAAGGGACACAGGCAGGCGTTATCTATGCACTTGCCTATCTGCTGCATTACAGCGCACGTGGCATTCACTACCTGCTGCCGCGCATCAAAACACCTACGCTCAAGGCAGCAGAATACTTTGCTTTGCATAAGCGTATTTCACACACGCAGCTGCTCAAGAATGTCCGCAAAACAGATGCAGACTACGCCTGCAGGCTGCAAAACTTTCTCACCATTGTAGACAAGCATATGCTGCACACGCTTGATGATTATGACAAGGACCTGCTGACGAAGAAACAGCTTACTGCTATAATTCTCGCTGAAGATATTCCAGGCATAAGCCTTGACCACGCTTTTGCCAGATGCGTCCTGCTCGACATCATCAACGATAATATCTATACCGCCAGACCGCAAATGGACCTGGCGCAAGAAAAATTTACCAGTCTTTGGCAATGCAGCTATCTTATGCAGGCAATTTATCTTGATTTGTATCAGCTGCTGCTCAATCCGGGCGAATACCATCGCTGCGCCAATCCTGAATGCAGCAATTATTTCCTCATCAGCGGACGCCGTGCAGACAAACGCTATTGCTGCAATCGCTGTGCTTCCAAAATGGGTAAGCAAGGCAAAACATATAGACCGCATAAAGAAAAATAAGAAACAAATTCAAAAACAAAAAAGCTCTCAGATTTCTCCGAGAGCCGATTGCCATAGTTGGCGGAGTGAGTTGGGGTGGCA
>OHAW01000875.1_pt1 | contig 11223 bp, 10 predicted proteins | sample 1577221 | NCBI WGS metagenome assembly OHAW01 (sample SAMEA3879583, study PRJEB24766) | human gut metagenome | biome: human-associated habitat; feature: feces | place: USA | collected 1985/1987 | reverse complement strand
TGTAAGCTCAGCGATAACCTTGAGAGAATAGCAGCCCTTAGCCAGCATACGCTTAGCAGTAGCAATGTTGGCATTTGCTTCGCCTTCAGCAACGCCTTCACGCCTTTCATCTAACAAACGTGCTTCCATAAACATAAATTCTCGCCTCACTTTCGTATCAAGTTTGCTCAGCTTGCAACGCTTCGACTTGCTCAATCGGGAGAGAAGTAGCCTTGGCGATATCCTGCACAGAAAGTCCCATGTTGAAAAGACGCTTAGCAGTAGCGAGTTTTTCTTTAGCTTCACCTTCAGCAAGACCTATTTCCTTGCCTTTGGCAATACCCACAGCTTCGCCCTCACGCCTCTCATCTAATAAACGTGCTTCCATAAGCATAAATTCTCGCCTCACTTTCGTATCGAGTTTCAGATAGCTGATTTCATCATCTATCTGCTTGGTAAAATCAGTAGTTACAATGTGGTTGTTTACATAATCATAAAAGCTCTTGATGTCTTTAGAAATATCGCCATGAGTACCCTTAGTATTCAACAGCATAGTAGTCGCTTCATCTGGAAGCTCCAACTCCAGATTCTCCAGACAACACTTTTTAAAGGTATAGACATAATTACCTTTTTCAAAGAAATCAAAAACGCAGATAAAAATAATAAAGGTCGGTGGCAGCAGGTCATAAGGCTGTCCCTTCTGCAGCAAATCAATATCAAGCAGCGCCTGGTAATAACGGGAACGCTTTGGCAGGACGTAGGTGTCCGTATCGGGATTTTTATTGTTTTTCACCTGCATCTCCAGATTATAATGCGTGTTTTTGTCGTCCGCTACGATTATATCAAGGCGGATGCCGCGGCTGGTGTACTCAGGCTCAAGCGTCTTTTCTGCCTCCAGATAGTTGATATCCGCAATTTCTATCTGCAGCAGCTCCTCCAGCAGATGCTTGCAGATACGCTTGCGCGACATAACTTTCTTGAAGATGAAGTCGCTTTGGATAGTCAGGTTTGCAAATTTTGTTGCCAGGTCTTGCATGGTTTTTCTCCTTTCATTTTAACACAAGTGAATAAAAAAATACATAAGCAGTTGCAAAGCGCCTGAAAAACAAAAAAGAGCAGTACCCTGGCGATTAAAAAATCGTCAGTTCGTACTACTCTTAGAATGTACCAGATAAATGGCCTTGCTTAAGCTTCTGCAGCTAAAGTGGAGCTGCAGGATATACTGCTTATTTTCTTGTCCGTAGGTAAGGTAGCTGGAAGCGTAATGTTACCTGCAGTTTTGGAAGAACATGGTTTAAGTTTACTTGAAATTCAGGAGAATGTCAAGGGAAGAAGGCTGCCTTACAATCTCAGCTCTATTCAGCTTTAACCTTAAATACAATCGCATACAGCACCGGCAGCACCACCAGCGTCAGCAGCGTTGCTCCGGTCAGGCCGCAGGCAATAGCTACAGCCATCGCATTCCAAAACTGGCTGGCGAACATCGGAATCAATCCCAGTACCGTAGTGAAGGCTGCCAGCATAATCGGACGGAAACGCACAATCGCCGATTCCGTAATCGCCTTGGCAGGCTCCATTCCGGCATCAAGATGCTGCTGAATCTGGTCAACCAGCACCATACTGTTACGGATAATCGTACCGGTGAGCGCTAGAATACCCAGCTCCGCCATAAAACCCAAAGCGGAATTAAACAGCAGCAGGCCGAAGATAACGCCGATTATTCCCATGGGCGCCGTCAGCATAATAACCAGCAGCTTGCGGACATCCTGCATCTGCAGCATAATCAGAACGACAATCAGCAGCAGCATCAGCGGTATAGGCTTCATCAGATAATTCAATGTATCGTTGCTGTCCTCCAGCGAACCGCCGACCTCAATGCTCATGCCGGCAGGCAGCTCCTTGCGCAACGGCTCCAGCTCCTTATACACCTGCTTGGTAACATCGTTGCCGGTAACGCCGTCAACAATACCGCCGTTGACGGTAATCGTAGGACGCAGGTTGCGGCGCCAGATGATATTGTCCTCGCTGGTGTAATCAAGATGCGCAATTTGTGACAGCGGCACAGCGCCCTTGCTCGTAGGAATGGAAATAGTTTCCAGCTGCGAAATATCTGCACGCTGGTCAGGCTGCAGGCGGAAAACGATACCAATCTGCTGGTCGCCCTCCAGATAGGTTGCCACGGTATAACCGGATACCTGTGCCTGCAGAGCGTTGGCCACAGTCTGACGTGTGAGCCCCATTTGCAGCAGCTTGTCATTGTCGACCTTCAGCTTAACGGCGTTGGTCTGCTCCAACCAGTCAAGACGTGTCATGTTGACATAGGGATTAGCGGCCATAACCTTGCGCACCTTCTGCGCATATTCCTTAACCTGCGCGTCGTTGTTGCCGCTGACGCGGATCATAACAGGATAGGGGGCAGGCGGACCGAGCGGAATCGAGCGGGAGTAGACGATAGCCTCCGGCAAATGCTCGGCAGCAAGCTCGCTGATGCGCTTCTCCAGTTTTTTGCGGTCCTCAACGCTTTTGGCTACAACAACGAGCTGTGCATAGTTATCGCGCGGCTGTACTGGGTCGATTACCAGCACAAAGCGCGGTGCGCTTTCGCCTACGTAGGTGGAAACATGGTCTAATTCTTTATCGTCTTTAATCAGATTCGTCAGCTTGCGTGCTGCGGCATCTGTAGTTTTAATCGAACTGCCTTCTGGCATATTAAGCTCTACCAACAGCTCCGGACGTACGGAGGCGGGGAAGAATTCCTGGCTGACGAAGCGCAGCATGAACATGGAAAGTCCCAGCATCACCAGCGTAATGCCGATAACCGTGATTCGGTGTCCCAAGGCCCAGTGCAGCAGCTTGCGGAAGGCGCGGTAGAAGCTGTTGTCATAAGATTCCTGCTTGATAACAGTGGGACGTATCCATTCATAACCCAATACCGGTGCCAGGGTTGCGGAAACAAGCCAGGACAGCATCAGTGTTACGGTCATAACCGGGAAGAGGCTGTAGGCAAATTCAGAAGCGCTAGCCTTGGAGAAGGCAATCGGCATGAAACCGAGGCAGGTGATGGTGGTGCCGGTCAAAAGCGGCCAGGCGCAGGTTTTGAAGGCATAGGAGGCTGCTTCCTTACGCGGCATGCCTTCGGACATTTTTACCTCCATCAGCTCAACGACGACGATGGCATCATCGACGAGCATACCCAGAGAAACAACCAGTGCGCCCAGGGATACCTTATGCAAATCGATGCCCAAAGCAAACATGGCGCAGAAGGAGCCTAACAAAATCAGCGGGATGCAGCAGGAAATTACGTAACCGCTGCGGCGTCCGAGCGTCATCAGGCTGACTACCAGCACGATAATTGCCTCGTAAAGGCTTTCGGAGAATTCGCTGATGGATTTTTTTACTACCTCAGGCTGGTTGGCAACCTGATTAAGCTCCAGTCCGAGCGGCAGCTCCTTTTGGATGCGGGCGATTTCCTTGGCCAGATTTTCACCAAGCTTAATGTTATCGCCGCCGTCCTCCATAGAAAGAGCAATGCCGACTGCGGGTTTGCCGTTATAGTACATCATTGTTTCCGGCGGGTCTGCATAACCGCGGGTGATGGTTGCGATATCACCCAGGCGGAAGACACGGCCGTTGGCATTGATGGGGATGGCAGCAATATTTTCTACGCTGTCGGGGCTGCCGGTAATGCGCAGGTAGGAGTTGGCTGTATCGGCCTCAATCATACCGCTGGCATTGACCGAGGTCTGTGCCTTGATAGTGTTGGCAATACTGTTGATATCCAGTCCCAGCTGCGATAGCTTGGCAGTTTGCATCTGCACGAAGATTTTCTCAGGCTGCACGCCTACCAGCTCAACCTTTTTGACATCAGGCACGCTGAAGAAGTCGAGCTTGATTTTTTCGGCGTATTTACGCATATCCTCATAGGTGAAGCCTTCACCGGTAATTGCGTAGATATTGCCGTAAACATCATCAAAACGGTCGTTATAAAACGGACCTACGGTGCCGGACGGCAGCTCTTTCTTGCCGTCGTTGACGATGTTGCGCAGCTCCAGCCAGCGCTGACGTACCGTGTTGCCGGCAACCTCATCCTTAAGCGCTACCGTAATAACGCAGACACCGGGGCGCGAATAGCTGGTGATTTTCTTAACCTGTGGCAAGCTTTGAATCTGCTTTTCCAACGTATTGGTCAGATGCATCTCTACATCCTTGGCGCTGGCACCTGGCCAGGCTGCGGATATTACCATCTGCTTGACAGCAAAGCTGGGGTCCTCGCTGCGGCCGAGCGATTTAAAGGAAAACATGCCCATAATCAGAACAAGCACAGCGAAGAAGTAAACTAACTGGCGATGGTTAATAGCCCATTCTGCCCAGTTGGCATGATTTTTTTCGTTGTTTGACATCAGATATCACCGCCTTTTGTCAGACGCACCTGTTGGTTATCGACAAGCTTGCTGAGGCCGGCGGTTATCAGAATATCACCCTTGTTTAAGCCGCCTGCCAGACGCACATTGTTGCCTACATAGCCGGCAACTTTAACGTCCTGCAGCACAGCGCGGTTATTGCGTACCAGCCAGACCTGTGTCTTGCCGTTCACCTGATACAGTGCGGTAGCGGGGATAACAAGCTCGTCCGCTGCTGCCGCAGCGTCCTTAAAGCTGACCTTGGCAGTCATGCCGAGCTTCGCTTCTGCAGGCAGCTGCGGCACTGCAACGCGCACCTTATAGGTACGTGTAATGCTGTCGGCAATAGGCGATATTTCGCGGACAGTGCCCTTCGCCGTAACATCGGGAAGCGCCCAGAAGCTGATATCTGCCTGCTGGCCGACGCTCAGCTTCACGTTTTCCGGCACGTTTATCTGGATTTCGCGTTCACCGCTGCGCACGATGGTGACCATCGGCGTACCGGCTGCCGTTACCTGGCCTGCTTCGCCGGTGATGGCTGCCACAACGCCGTCGGCATCACTTGTCAGCTGCGTGTAGCTCAGCTGGTTGCCGCTGGCGTTGGCGTTGGCCTGTGCCTGGCGCAGCGCAGCATTGGCTGCCTCCAGCTGGGTGTTGTACTGGTCGCGCGTTGCTTCGCTCACAGCACCGCCGGCATACAGCTTGTTAAAGCGCGCCGCATTGTCTGCCGCCAGCTTTTGGTTGGCAATGGCGGATGCCAGCTGCGCATTGGCTGCTTCCACGCTTTGGTTTACATCCTTCGGATCAATCGTCATCAGAATCTGGCCGGCGTGTACCCGGTCGCCTACGTTGACAAGACGGGAAGCGATTCTGCCGGCAGTCTGGAAGGCCAGCTGGCTTTCGTAGCGTCCGCGCACCTCGCCGGGATAGACGGTGGAGGAATCGGCAATGCTTTCGCCGATCGTTATAGTCCGGACGATGGGGATGTAGTTTGCCTCCTGTGGCTTATGCGTAATACTGCTGTAAAGCTGCCAGCCTGCGGCTGCCAGTACGACAACGGCAGCTCCGGCAACAAGTTTCTTTTTATCAGGAAGTTTGGGAAGTTTTTCCATAATAGACTGCATGATTTAACAGCTCCCTTGCAGAATAATTTTATTGTTGTAAAATTTTTAATCGTTCAATTAAATTATAGGTTCTAAAGAAGATAGCGTCAAGCAACAAAGTTGTAAACAAAAATAAAGCTGCCGGAAAGCAGCTTTATCAGAGAAGTGTATTTATTTTTTGCTAAGCGATGCAAGGTAGGTGTTGAGCGCCTGCAGCAGGTAATCAAGCTCAGCGCCGTTTTTGAAATTGCCCAGCTCGCAGATATGGCTGTGCATCAAAAAGAAGAACATGATAATACCTTCCATAGTGAAGGCAACGTGGGTTGCTTTGATATCCGCAACGATTTCGCCGCAGGCAATCGCTTCCTCAACCAGCTCCGTCATGAACTGATGGATGCGGTACAGCTTGCTGCGTACATAATTTTCAAACATGGGCTGCGGAGTCAGCAGCTCGCGGTAAATCAGATGAATGTTGTAAGGGTTCTGCTGCTGCATTTCGGCAATGCCGTCTACATAGGTACGAAGCTTGGTAAGCGGTGAACCGGGCTGCTGGCGGATTTTATCCTGCAGCTTCAGAAATTTTTCTGCCTCGGTATATAAAACCTCCTGATATAAATTCTTTTTGCCGCCAAAATAATAGGAAATCAACGCGCTGTTGACGCCGCTGGCAACAGAAATCTGCTTAATGGATACGGCAGCGAAGCTGTCCATAGCAAACAGCTTGGTTGCGGCCTCGAGAATTTTATCAGCAGAGTTGAGATTAGGACTTTCATCTATCATATAATGTAATACCTCTTTGGAATAAATAATGTATGAATATATTATACACGATTTGGGCGCAGATGTAAGCTGATTTTGTTAAAAAAGTGATATTATGAAAATATCTTGTTAAATATAAAAATTTTGTTCGTTAATATGTTGGCTATGTATTGTGTTTCTGCTATAATAAAAAAATAACGGAGGTCAGCATAGAAGAAATGAATACATTGGTTATAGCTTTGATGATTGTCATAGCCCTGCTGTTGGCAGGTGTGATAATATTATTGATACAGGGACGCCCTAAGGCGGACATGACGGCGCAGCGGTTGGAGCTTTTGGAGCGCAGGCTTGCGGAAAGCATGTACGACCTGCGCGGTGAGCAGAGCACATTGGCGCGGGCGGCACGCTTGGAAAACCAGGCGGCGAGCGACAGGCTGAGCGAACAGATTGATAAGCGTGTGGCGCGTCTGGCGGATATGACGGACCAGAACCTGGAGCGCATCCGCATGACTGTGGACGAGCGCCTTAATCAATCGCTGGAGCAGAAGTTTGCGCAGGTCAACAAATGCCTGGGCGAGGTGCACCAGTCCTTGGGACAGATGCAGAGCCTTTCCTGTGGCGTGGATGAGCTGCGGCGTGTTCTGTCGAACGTTAAGGTGCGCGGTACCTGGGGCGAAATGCAGCTTGGCAATATCCTCAAGGATATTCTTGACCGTGCCAGATATGTAGAAAATGCTGAGGTGCGTCCGCACAGCGGCCTGCGTGTGGAATATGCCTTGCGTTTGCCGGGGCAGCGGGAGCAGGAGGTGCTGCTGCCGATTGACGCCAAGTTTCCGCTGGAGGATTACCAACGCCTGCAGCAAGCGCGTGAGGCCGGTGATACGCAGGCGGCGGATGCGGCGGCAAAGCAGCTGGAGCGACGCTTGAAGAGCGAAGCGAAGGATATCTGCGAAAAATATATCTGCCCGCCGTATTCGACGGATTTTGCCGTAATGTATCTGCCGAGTGAGGGACTGTTTGCGGAGGCGCTGGCTCTGCCGGGACTGGCCGAGGAGCTGCAGCTGAAGTTCAGAGTGTGCGTAGCGGGGCCGACGACGCTGGCAGCGCTGGTGAACAGCCTGCAGCTGGGCTTCCGTACCTTGGCGGTGCAGCAGCGTACTACCGAAGTCTGGCAGCTGCTGAACAAGGTTAAGCAGGAGCTTGCCGGCTTGGAAACAGCTCTTGATAAAACAGCCAAAAAGCTGGAGGAGGGGCAGAACGCCCTGCATACCACCAAGCGCTATACAGCACGCTTGCAGAAGCAGCTGGAGGCTGTACAGATGTTAGATGAGGGAGATAAGCATGACAAAGAATAATGAGCCTCATCCATATAAAAAGCCGCCGCTGTGGGTACAGATATTATTATGGGCCTACGGCTTTATGTGGCTGAATATGATTTTTGTTACGGGCTTAAACAGCCTGTATCTCGGTTATATAGATTATGACAGCGGCAGCATTGCCTTCGCCATGACCTGTGGCTTTTGGCTGATTTTCAAATATTTGCCGCGCTTGCTTTAAGAGGGGGAATTTATCATGGAGCAATGGGATATTTATGACAGTGAACGCCGTCTTACCGGACGGACGATGAAGAAAAATGACTGGATACTGCAGGACGGCGAGTATCATCTGACGGTGCTGGGCGTTGTGCGCAATACCGACGGGCGCTTTCTGATTACCAGACGCGTGCTGACAAAGGCCTGGGCTGCCGGCTGGTGGGAGGTTCCCGGCGGTGCGGTGCAGGCGGGTGAAAGCTCACGCGAGGCTGTAAACCGCGAGGTGTGGGAGGAAACAGGTCTTGATGTTTCGGCCTGCGCAGGCGGACCGGCGATGACCTATCACCGCGAAAATCCGGGCGAGGGTGATAATTATTTCGTCGACTGCTATCTTTTTACGCTGCCGTTTGCACCGGAGCAGGTAAAAATCCGCCCTAATGAGGCACTGGAATACAAGCTGGCGACCTTTTTGCATTATGACAGTATTAAGGGTGTTTTTGCAAAATAAAGCTGTATGCCGGCGTTTGCTGTTGAAAAAACACAGCCGGCGTGGTAAAATATTATGGTAAATGCTTAAATAAATATGGCAAAGAGAAAGTTTGGAGGAATTTACAATGTCAGGACATTCTAAATGGGCGAACATTAAACATAAAAAAGGCAAGGCTGACGCTCTGCGCGGCAAAATCACTACTAAAATCAGCCGTGAAATCACTATTGCCGTTCGTATGGGCGGTGCAGATCCTACCGGTAACATGAAGCTGAAGCTGGCTCTGTCCAAAGCTAAGGCTAACAATATCCCTAAAGACAACATTCAACGTGCAATCCAAAAGGGTGCAGGTGCTCTGGAAGGCCAAAGCTTCGAAGAGATTACCTATGAAGGCTACGGTCCTGCAGGCGTTGCTATGATGGTTAGCTGCCTAACCGATAACCGTAACCGTACCGCTGCCGATGTACGTCACGTATTTTCTAAGCACGGCGGCAACCTGGGTGCCAGCGGCTGCGTAAGCTACATGTTCCAACAAAAAGGTATCTTCGCAGTTAGCGCCGAAACCGGTGTGAGTGAGGATGATCTGATGATGATTGCTCTGGATGCAGGTGCTGAGGATATCAAGAGCAGCGAAGACGGCTTCGAAATTATCACCGATCCGGCTGCTTATGACGATGTAGAAAAAGCTTTGGCTGATAACAATATTGAAGTTGCAATGTCCGAAATCACCATGGTTCCCGATACTATGGCTGAGCTGTCCGGTGAGGACGCTGAAAAGGTTCAGAAGATGTTGGACGCATTGGATGATTGCGATGATGTACAAGACGTTTACACCAACGCTGACTTGCCGGAAGACGACGAGGAATAATATTATTATTACGAAGTAGCTGCAATGTGTGCGAAGCATAGTTGCAGAAAGGAAAGCAGGCAGTTGATGTCTGCTTTCTGTTTTTTGAGAGGTTTTTTTATGCTGGTTTTAGGAATTGACCCCGGTACCGCCATCTGCGGTTATGGCTTGGTAGATATGACAGGCAACCGTCTGCGACCGGTTTTTTACGGTTCGGTGCTGACGGATAAGGATATGCTGCCGGAGCTGAGGCTGAAGAAGATTTACGATGATATTTCGGATATTATCGAGCACTTCAAGCCGGATCTGCTGAGTATCGAAAAGCTGTTTTTTAACCGCAACGTTACTACCGCGATTCCTGTCGGTCAGGCGCGCGGCGTTGTGCTTTTGGCTGCGGCCAACAAGGGACTGCCGGTGATGGAATTTACGCCGATGCAGATTAAGCTGTCGGTAGTAGGCACAGGCAGTGCAACGAAGGAGCAGGTTATCTATATGGTGATGCATCTGCTCAATATCCGCGAAAAAATTAAACCGGATGATACTGCCGATGCTTTGGCAGCGGCAATCTGCGGTATCAATACTGCGTCTACGCGCAGATGGCAGGAGGGCAGATAAATGATAGGTTCATTGAAGGGCTCTGTTGAAAGACTTGGCATAGATAACTGCATAATCGAAACTGCAGGCGGCGTAGGCTACCGCGTTTTCATGCCGGCAGCACAGCTGGCACAGCTGACGCAGGGTGCCTCTGTGCGCCTGCATATCCACACCGCAGTACGCGAGGATGCCATTGTTCTTTACGGCTTTTTGAGCCAAGAATATTATGACCTCTTTGAGCTGCTGCTGACCATCAGCGGCGTAGGTCCCAAGATGGCCTTGGGTATTTTATCCGCAGTCAAGCCTGATGCTTTTTATCTGGCGGTGCAGAGCCGTGATATCAAGGTGCTCACCAAGCTGCCCGGTATCGGCAAAAAGACGGCGGAGCGTCTGCTGCTCGAATTGAAGGACAAGGTTGGCCCCGTGGCTGCCGAAAGCGGCGACAGCTTCGGCGAGGCGGTAGCTGCCGGTGGCAGCGGCGCCGTAGCGGAGGCAATCGAAGCGCTTGCTTCCCTAGGCTACAGTAACAGCGAGATTATGCCCGTAATCAAGAAAATCGAAGGCGCAGAAACCAAGACGAGCGAGGAAATATTGAAGCAGGCCTTAAGGCTGATGATGAAGTAATTTCCCACAGATAAATAGTCTGGCGGTATTCGTGTCTGTGCAAGGCTTACTAGGAGGAACTTATGGAATTTGATGATAGAATTATTGCCGGGGCGGAACAGGAAGCAGATGGCTGGCAGTACAGCCTGCGTCCGCGTCTGTTAAATGAATATATAGGTCAGACGCAGGTCAAGGATAATCTGTCTATTTTCATTAAGGCTGCCGCTGCCCGCCACGAAGCGCTGGACCATGTGCTGTTGTTCGGGCCTCCTGGTCTGGGCAAAACTACGCTGGCCAACATTATTGCCAATGAGCTTAATGTCAACATCCGCGTTACCAGCGGACCGGCGATTGAACGTCAGGGAGATTTGGCAGCAATTCTGACCAACCTTGGCGACAATGATGTACTTTTTATTGACGAAATCCACCGCTTGTCCAAGACGGTAGAGGAAATCCTTTATTCCGCTATGGAGGATTTTGCCTTAGATATTATTATCGGCAAAGGTCCTGCGGCGCGCAGTGTGCGTCTGGATCTGCCGCATTTTACGCTTATCGGCGCTACCACGCGTCTGGGAGCGATAGCAGCGCCTTTGCGTGACCGCTTCGGCGTGCAGTGCTGCCTGGAGTTTTACAAGCCGGAGGAGCTGCAGTTTATTATTACGCGTGCAGCGGAAATCCTGAATGTAAAAATCGACAAGGAAGGCGCTTTGGAAATTGCCCGCCGTAGCAGAGGTACCCCGCGTATCGCGAACCGTCTGCTGAAGCGTGTGCGCGATTTCGCCCAGGTGCTGGGCGTGGAGGTTATCGACCGTCAGCTGGCAGACGAAGCGCTGGCTAAGCTGGAGGTTGACCGCTACGGCTTCGACCGCAACGACCGCAAAATTTTGACGACCATCGTCAAAACCTTTGGCGGCGGTCC
>OHAW01000862.1_pt1 | contig 11336 bp, 4 predicted proteins | sample 1577221 | NCBI WGS metagenome assembly OHAW01 (sample SAMEA3879583, study PRJEB24766) | human gut metagenome | biome: human-associated habitat; feature: feces | place: USA | collected 1985/1987 | reverse complement strand
CCAAGCCATTATCATTTCGTTCATAGCCTTCTTATTGACTTTCTGTCTGATAGAAATATTTACCCCTTACCTTTCATTCTCTTTATTTGATTTCACATTAGTCATTGAACGGGACCTATTATTGATACAGACAATAGAATATATGGCAGGCGTTATTTTACTATGCTTATTACTCTGCTTGTTTACCGTATGGAGGATGAAGCATGCCTCCATCCAGTCAAGTATTTACAAGAACAAATCCAAACGCCACAAACAGAAGATACGAAATTGTCTTTTGGGTATCCAATTTTTCATCTGTTGGTTATTCATAGTCTTTACAGTCGCTTTATATTTGCAGGCTAACAAGACCGGTTCCACACTGTTCAACACACTGACAGAAAAAGAAAAGTCCGAAATCATCAGTATTCCTATGGATTACCGTTTTATGAAAAATGACGAAAAGCTTGCTCTCATAGAGCGCATCAGTCAACATCCGGATATAAAAGATAAAATGCTGACAGATATTAATTATCTGAAAGGTATTTCGGGAACAAGCATGCAGACAGAAAAAGATAACCGGGAAAGTAGCCTTGAAGTCAATATAATGAATGTTCCTAATAACTTTTTCGAGTTTATGAATATCCCCATTCTCTCCGGGCATGTCCTGAAGACAAATAGTGACATGGTAGCAGACCGTAAATTGGTAGAACGTATAAAGAAGGATTTACTGGGAACCACCTTGTACAATTATCAAGATAGCTACACGGTATGCGGCATTTGTTCCGATTTTGTAGCCGACACTTACAATCAGAGCCAGGGCTTCGTCTTTCTGCCTTGTGATTTCAAATATTATGTAGGTCATTGCTATTTGAAGTGTGTACCCGGAAAAGCAGAAGAAGTAGAGGCTTTCGTTAAGAAAATGCTGGAAGAGAATCTTCCACCGAGTATACAATTACACATTTCGACCTTGCAGGAAGACATTCACCAAGCGCAAGCCATCGAGAACAACATGAAAGGGATAATCTTATTCTTCTCATTTGTCAGCCTTATAATCACTTTATTAGGCGTCTATTCGGCAATCACACTGGATACGGAACGCAGACAAAAGGAAGTGGCAATCCGTAAAGTAAATGGTGCAGGATTGAAACAGATTATCATATTGTTTGCCCGTACGTATATTTATCAGCTTGTACTCTCGGCAACAATGGCATTTCCTTTATGTTATGCCATACTGCAGTTATGGAAAAACATGTATATCGTATTCTTTAATGATGGCCCGCTATTTTGGATTTCAATCTTCATAATCGTAGCTGTCATTACTACTCTGACTATTATTTTCCGTATTCTGAAAATAGCAAGGACAAATCCGGCAGAAGTCATTAAAAACGAATAAGAAAATATATTTACCTAAAGATTATGACCATACTTACAATCCTAAAAATAATTACCCGCAGTTGGTGGAGAAACAAAGTTTTCTTCTTCATTTCTATAGTCAGTCTGGCTATAGGGCTAGCATGTACAAACTTGCTGTTCACCTATTATGTACATGATTACAATATAGAGAGTGGCAATCGGGACAAGAACCGTATTTTCTGTCTGCGTCAGGATAATCCGATGCAGGACGGAAGCAAGGTGGCCTATGCTGATGCCAATATTCCCCCTATGCTGAAAGAAAAATATGCAGAAGTGGAAGACTACCTGCGTATCAATTCTCTGGTTCCACAATATTGTAAATATGGAGGGGAGATTTACCACGATATAACCTTTATATCTGCCGATACTACTTTGCAACATTTCTTCCACTATCATCCCATTGCCGGTAGTTTAAAGCAAGTATTGGAACAACCGGGCAAAGTAGCACTCAGTGAAGCTTTTGCACATAAACTGTTTGGAGATAAAAATCCATTAGGAGAATTGCTGGAAATAAAAACCATGACTGATACCCAAAGTTATGAAGTGGCAGCCATATTAAAGTCACGGTCACAATCATTGCTCCAATTCGACATGATTACCGGGAATAACAAAGACTTTTGGGGTGGAATGACGTTTCTGAAACTAATTCCAAATACCGATGCCCAACAGTTTACCGAAAAAATCAACCACGACAAGATTCCCACTTTGATTCCGGAAAAGACACAATATTACGTCGACCCTCTGTCCGACATCTACTTTACTACACCGGACTACGATACACAACAACCTCTGCCGTATATCAATCAAAGTAATGTGCAATTATTGTATATCAGCCTTGCTGCCGCCTTGTTGGTACTTATCATAGCCTGCTGCAACTATACCAACATGAGCCTGAGCCGTGTATTGCAACAGCTCAAAATGATACATGTGGAGAAACTGATGGGAAGCAGCTTGAAGGATATCCGCATCCAACTGTTTGGTGATGCATTCCTCACTGTGCTGCTGGCATTCGGATTATCTTTACTCATCATCAACGACTGTCTGTCTTTTTTCAATGGATTATTTGCATCCCATTTAAACGTACATTTCTTTTTCAGCCTACAGATGCTACCCTTGTTAGTGCTCTTTGTACTAGTTATGTCCATTGTCCCTGCCTGGTATATCAGCCATAGACTTTCACAACTCTCATTCAGCGAATACAAGACGCTTTACGGAGGTAAAAAGAAACAACGTTTCATAGCTTTGCTGGTCATTCTTCAGTTTTCCATTTCTATAGGGCTGATATTCGCTACTCTCGTTGCCAATGAACAAATCAATCTCATCAAGGAACGGGCCTACTGTTACGAAAATCGGATTGAAATAGGAGATTTCAATGCCGCACCGGCTACAATACTTAAAGAAGAGCTGGAGAAACATGTACAAGGAATAGAGTCCATCGCCCTGTCACAAGGCTCCATATTGAATTCATGGATACGTGAGCTATCCATCAAACAAGCCGACGGTACGGAAAAAAGTTCCTACCTATTAATGCTGTATAGTGATGCCAATCTGGTAAAAACGATGGGGTTCAAACTCTTGTCCGGCAACGCTCCCGAACAACTGCAAAAACAATATGCCTATCCTGCACTGGTCAACGAAAGCTATGTCAGAATGCTGATTCCAGCAGGAATAAATGCCATTGGAAAACCTTTGAAAGAATTTGACCAGTCTGCCGATTCTTTATACATCATCGGCGGTGTATTAGAGGACTTCCCGTTCAGTTCATTGGAAAATGAAATTACCCCGGTCATACTTTACCTTCCACCTACAGAGAGAATGTCGGGTGCCAACTATCTGCAGATTAAGCTGATTGAAAGCAATAAACAAGAAACACTACATCAAATAGCCCAAATATGGGAAAAGATGAATGAAGGGGAGATATTTCAATACACAGACATGCACCAAGACTTTATGAAACGCAATGGTAAAGTCTTGTCTCTCTCCAAACTCCTTATCGCCTATTCTCTGATTGGCTTGATATTGACCTGCTTCGGCTTATTCGGCATTTCATGGTATGCCACTCGCCAGCGTATCCGCGAAATCAGCATTCGCAAGATTCATGGAGCAACATCCCGACAAATCGTGCTGTTGCTGAATAAACCATTCTGCCTGCAAATTCTGCTTGCATATATTCTAGCTGTCCCCATTGTCTATTGGCTCATGCACCATTGGCATGAACAGTTTGCCTATAAAGCCCCCTTCACCGTTATGGACTTTCTGCCACTATGTATTGTCTGGATAATATCTGCCGTCACAGTGTGTCTGCAAAGTTATTTGCTGAACAAAACAAATCCGATTGACTGCATCAAATCCGAGTAAGAAATGATATATTTATAACCCATAAAAACAAAGCATTATGATTAAGACAGTAAACTTACAGAAGATTTTCAAGACCGAGGAAGTACAGACTCTGGCTTTGAACGACGTAAACATTGAAGTGAAAGAAGGGGAGTTTGTTGCTATCATGGGACCTTCAGGCTGCGGAAAATCCACTTTACTGAATATCCTCGGTCTGTTGGACAATCCTACATCCGGAGAATATTACTTGAATGGGACGGAAGTATCCAAATATACAGAAGCCCAACGTACCAACTTGCGTAAAGGAGTCATCGGCTTTGTATTCCAAAGTTTCAACCTGATTGATGAGCTGAATGTATACGAAAACATCGAACTGCCGTTACTCTACATGGGCATTCCTGCCACCGAACGCAAGCGCCGGGTGGAAACCGCTATGGAGCGTATGGCAATCATGCACCGCAGCAAGCACTTCCCGCAACAATTGTCCGGCGGACAACAGCAACGCGTGGCAATCGCCCGTGCAGTCGTATCAAACCCTAAACTGATACTTGCCGATGAGCCTACCGGTAACCTCGATTCAAAGAACGGAAAAGAGGTAATGGAACTACTGAATGAACTGAATAAGGAAGGCACTACGATTGTCATGGTGACACACTCACAACATGATGCCGGATTTGCCGGACGTATCATCAATCTGTTTGACGGGCAGGTAGTGACGGAAGCTAACTTATAATTCACGCTTCTCCCGATTTATATGCAGGTTGCAATGTTTTTTCCATTGTAATCTGCATGTTTTTTTGGAAATAGCTTTCCTTTTTTTTGTTTCTGTCGTCCGAAATGCCTAATATTGCTACCAATAAACTTTTTACTTCCACATTTTAAATAACAGAAAATGAAAACATACACACCGTCCCCTTTGAACGCAGAAAATATCACTTTACCGGATAATTTGACGGAACTCACAGAAGCCATGGCACGCAATGTGCATGAAGTATGGGCTTTGGGAAGAGTGAAAGAAGGATGGAAATACGGAGAGACACGCAATGATGAATTAAAGACACATCCCGGACTTAGAACGAGAATACGACCGGCAAACAGCCATACAGACACTGAAACTGATTATGAAACTGGGATTCGACATACAGAAGAAATAATAATCCAATATCTATTATAGTACTATGAGGACGAGTGAGAACAAGTATTATCCTATCCGGCACTGGTGGAAATTCGTGATTCCTGCCTTTATCATTCTCTTTCTGGTTGCAGCATTGATTGTGACATGCACTACATTCCAAAACCTTATTCAATTCTTTCCATCGCGTGGAATGACCTACCTGATGACACTCCATGCCATCATTTCCCTTAGCGTATGCATCTGTTTTTTTCTATGTATCAAGAGATTAATAGATGTATTCTCATTGAATCTGGAACAAGAAAGAAACATTCTTGCATCCTTGTATCAGGAAAAAGAAAAACGGGAGATTATTAATAACGATGAGAAAGAAATCAATAAACTGAAAGAGAATATCAGAAAAGAATTGAAACAAGAAACTGAAAAAAAGGAAACTGCCTAATGACAAAACAAATATGAATCTGCTAACAAGACTTTTTGCCCTTCATTTTGACCGCTCTTTTTCCGGAAAAGGATGGAGGCAGCTTGCTTGGCTTTTCGGAGTCATAGTAACTGTTTTCTTATTGATATATCTGGTAAGTTTTGCATTTATCTTTCCTGAGCCGTCTCTTGAAGAATGGACCGGTATTGATAAAGACGTACCTATGGGGCGTTTGCTTCAGTTGATTTGTCTGTTCATTGATCCGGGGAATATTGTGGAAGTACCACCTTATCTGCGTTGGTTCTCTCTATTGGTCGTAGTGCTGGGATTAATTTTGTTCTGCGGATTATTGATATCCGTAATCTCCAATATGCTGGAACGCAGAGTTGAGCGATATCGTGAAGGCGATATCGTTTACCCTTTGCAAAACCACATCGTCATTATCGGTTTTGACAACATGGTCCCCACTCTTATCCAGCAAATTTGCGATGACACACATTATGGGAATTGCCATATTCTGATTCAGAGTACCCAACCGGCACAAGAAATCCGTAGCAAAATCCATACGGAACTGGATGCCAAAAATGAAAAAAGAATTGTGGTGCTGCGTGCCCGGCGCGACTCTATCGAGGAGTTGGAAAAACTCTATACTACCAAAGCGCGCGAAGTATTCCTTATCGGAGAGAGGAACGAACATGACCATGACTCACTGAACATAGACTGCCTGAAAAAGATAGTTGACATTCATAAACGATGCAATAAATGTTCCCTCATACCATTCACCGTTCTTTTCGAATATCAGACTACTTTTGCCGCTTTCCAACTGACCGATTTGTCTGCCGAATGGAGAAAATATATAGAATTCCATCCCTTTAACTTCTACGAGGGCTGGGCCAAAAAGATATTGGTAAGCCGGCAATACGGAAAAGGGGAGAACTGCATTGAATATCCTCCTCTCGACCGTGAGGCAATAACCTACGAAAGCGAAAAACATGTTCATCTTGTTATCATCGGTATGAGCCGTATGGGAGTGGCAATAGGAGTGGAAGCTGCCCATCTGTTGCATTTTCCAAACTTCTGCCGGGACAAGAACATAAAAAGTGTCATTACCTTCATTGATGAAAATGCCGACCGGGAAATGAATTTCTTTTGTGGACGATACCGCCATTATTTCGAGATATCGTCTACCCATTATTACGACATGAGCAAGGACGAAAGGCACGAGAGATTTGTCCTTCCCACCCGTTTTAAAGGAAAAGATGCAGACTTTCTGGATGTGGAATTCGAATTTATCAAAGGCCGTGCGGAAACTCCTGCCATCCAGAACCTAATTAAAGAATGGGTACATGACTCAGGCCAAGTATTGACGATTGCCGTCTGCCTCAATTATCCTCCTCAAAGCATGGCAATGGGATTATATCTGCCGGACGATGTATATGATGAAAACATCCCAGTTTTTGTCCGTCAGGAAACCTCCAGTGCACTGCTCAATATGCTTAACAGTAAAAAGAAAGATGAAGCGATTCATAAATATTCCCATGTTTTTCCTTTTGGAATGCTGGACAACTGTTACGACTTGGACAAAAAAAGCCGGAGGGAGGGACAAATCATCAATTATATATACGATTTCAAGAATAAATATGGAAATGTTCCTCAATCATGCCCACCTGACAATGAGCTGAAAGACTCATGGAACAAACTGTCCGTATCCCTTCAGTGGTCCAATTTGTACAGTGCATATTCCATTAGTCCCAAGCTACGCTCCATAGGCATTACGGATGGTTACGTGAAACTGGACAACGACCAGATAACATTGCTTGCCGAAGTCGAACATAACCGTTGGAACATGGAGAAGCTGCTGCTTGGCTTCCGTAAACCCACCGCCGAAGAAGAAGAGTTAATCTATGGCAGCAAGGAAATGGGAGACATCTTCAAAAAGAAACGCTTTGTGCATCCCGATATACGTCCGTATGATGAATTGAAGGAAAGCTCAAAAGCGTATGACAGATGTATCACAGCCGGCATTCCGCTAGTCGTAAACAACAACACATAGGAAGTAACCAACACTATATTATGAAAACATACCATGTATTTATAGCCTCTTCGCTGAGTTTTCAGAAAGAAAGGGATTTAATGGAAAAAGTCCTGACGGAAAGAAACAACAGCGAACTCAATATTGTAGTGCACCGGCACGAAAAAAATGGAGACAACGATTTAGCTAAAGGCGATACGCAGGAAATCATAAATTCAGAGATAAGGCAATGTGACGTCATCATCTTCTTCGCCGGAAACTGGATACGCTCCAAGACCATCGGAGAGTTTAATGTTGCCATCGAAAATGCATCCAACAAACATATCTATTTCTATCAGAATCCGACATTGGAATACACCCAGGAAGACTGGACAAACACTACTTTATGGAAAGACTTCTATGCGGAATACATGCAAAAGCACCTGGACGACGATACCGTTATCGAGCGGTATGAGAAGCAGTGCAATACGCTGGAGCAGCTAAGGGACGCGTTGGTCAAGGATCGTGAAAGTTTTCTCAATAATCCCTTTTGCGCAATCTCTTGCCATAAGATGGAGTATGATAAAATTATTCCCAACAGCCAAGCCAACCGTCGCAGAGGCAACCTGGACTACTATTTTATCCGTCCGGAAGTAGACAACAAACTTAAAGAGGAGTTTGACAGCACAAACAAGACAATCATCGTCACCGGTCAATCCACTTCGGGAAAGACTATTGCCGTTTGCCGAATGCTGAAAAAGCTCCCTCAGGAATATTATGTGGTCATTTTGAATGCCGATACGACCAAAGAACAGTTAGAACGGCTTTCTGTATCCCAATTCCAGCATGGCAAAAAGATTCTTCTACTGGACGATTTGCAGCTGTTGTTTTGGAAAGAAGAGAATGAAAAGCCGATACCCATTGACAGAGAATTACTTCGCAAGTTATCGGAAATCCTTCACATCGGCAATCCGGACTTCAAGGTTATTGCCACTACAAGCTATAGCTTCAAGGAAGTGAAATCCATGCTTACTTTCAATGAAATGGTTCCTCCGGCCATAGTCGAAGTGGGCATCAAACCTTTATCCTTCAAAAAAATAAATGAATATGCCCGCGAGCTTAGGACATACGGCTATCTTAAACTCCGACCCGAAGCCGGCATGACTATCGGTTCCTTGTTTTTCGACATAGACAGAATCAAGACCAGATATAACAACCAGTTCCAGAACAGCAATTTAAGCAACCTGCAGAAATCCATGCTTCGACAACTCTGCCACGCCATAAAATGTTTGTGGATGTGGAAAAAGAGAAGCCGCAATAAAATAGACCTATTGCTCGATTTCCTCAAATTCACCTATGAGAACAGTTACGAAAAGGCCGACAGAAGCACCATCTGTGAATTGGCAGGCAAAGTAGATGATTTGATTTATTATCAGGACATTGAAAAGGACACATTTGAAGTTGAAGACATCATAGTAACCCAGGTTTTCCAGTACTATAGCAGTGAACCGTCCGATGACCTACTGGCAACTGAAAAGAAAGCCATAAAGGGCATATTCCGCTATATCTACTACAAAGACAGACCGAACTTTTTCAAAAATACAACCAAGATCCTGCATCGGGTGAAAAACTGTTCGGTAAATGCCCCCGAACTCCAACAGTATATCATCAATGATGTTGTAAGCCGCATTTATAAAAACGAACAAACGCTATATACAAGTAAGGAACTGGGAACAAACCCGGAAAGCGTTTCCATTGATTGGGTGGACGCCTATATTGGCAATATAGCCAATTTTGCTCCTACCAATGCAGAGGCCATCCATATTTGGAAATTAACAAAAAAATATAATAGGAGAGAGCTGAATGTGCTGCGGTGGCTTTTGCCCAGACTGCAGACACAACAAGATAAGGACATTGTACACAAGGATTTGCTCAATGAACAAGGGCAAATGCAAGACAAGTATATAGAAAACTCGTATATTGAATTTCAGACAGAATTGGTACGGTTCCTCGACATGGACGAAGCCAAAGAAATATACCTCAACGCTTCCTTTATATACGAAGCTTCCCCAAGTGCCGATGATGACGACATAGATGATTTCTTCTCCGATTCTGCAGAGAGCGCCCATGGGCAGGAAAGCAACAATGAGACTTATCTGACAGAACTGAAAGAGAAAAGAATACGTAATTTCGCCAGGCAGCTTATGCATAAAGCACAGACTCTGGCTGACATACACGACATCAAGAACTTCTTGCAGAAGAATGATAAAGGGGTAGTTCCCCACGACGATGCAGTCTTTTTCTTCAACTTTATTGCTCCCTACACCTGGCTGGAAGTTTTCAAAAGATTCAGCCAGCCGGAAGAGCTGGTTGCATTCTTCAACGAACTGACAGAACTGTCTGTCGACAAAAAAGAGGATACCAGTATGTTCCTGAACAAGACCGAAGTGTTGAATGGAGCACTCGAAAACATACCGTCCTCTTATGCCTATGATTTATGGAACCGTATGGGGAATAACTGTGATGGCTACTCATTGAACTTTATGCTCCAAAAGGCTAAAAATTTTGAGCAGGCCAAAGGAATCTTCAACACTTTTATGGAAAGGTTGGAGCAGCAAGAAGAAGAAAACAAGACCAAACTGAAAGTGGGTGAAATCTACCTGAACGACTTATTGGATACGACCTCCACTTATAGCGGGATTAAGGAATGCGAGGAACTGTTCCATAAATACCATTTACTGGAAGCAGACCAGTCTTTACTGGATTACCCGAGCCAGCACACACAAGGTATCCTATACCAACGCATGACCCTAAAGGAAATCAAGGCACATATGAAGAGACATCGTCCCCAAAACGGCGATGAATCTCGAAATATAAGAACAATCGTACAATTCATTCTGAAAATATCAAATTATGAAGAGGCGTATCAGGCACTGTTCGGAGAAACTCCCGATTGTATTACTCCGGAAGAACAACAGATTTTGAATCATTCGCCCTACGTTGTCTCCGAAATGTTCAATAAGGTAAAGACTCCGGAAGAAGGAGGAGTCGCAAGGGATTTCTTCGAGAACCGGCTGGACAAGTCACTGCTCAATCATCCTGATGCCAATATCTTGAATATCATTATCAATAACCGGTTCATATATCCCTATTATGAACAAAAAGTGGACATGATAAAGCGGATGTCCGAAAAATACACCGTACAACAGAACAGTTATACACATAAACATTTACTCTATCACCTGACCAACCACACCCAAGATTCACTTCCTCCGGAAGAAATACAACTGATTATAAATGAGGAAATAATGAAAAGCCTGGATGCGCCAAAGGATGTATTGAAGCAAATGCTTATCCAGCGATACTATGCCGGAAGAGCACAAGACAACGTTCCGCAGCCTTTTCCCATTTATACATCGGAAGGGTGGAAAATTAAAGAAAGCACTATTCTGGAATATGTGTATTGTCTGCTGGACGTGGGCGTATATGATGGAGGAATTATCTTCTGTTGCATGAAGGCATTGCTCCGTCAGAATGATAAGGAAAACGCCCAACGGCTGCAAGAGCAAGCAATCAGTAAAAAGGTTTTTATCAATTACGATTCATATTGTATGTTGAAAAAGGTAGGAGCCGTCATTCCCAAACCCTACCTATTTGTCGAACATTATCCAATTATGAAGGACATATGCTATCAAATGCGGGAACGCGGCATGACCTTCGAAGAAGCCGAAAGCCGTATAAAAGAGATGGAAGATGATTTACATATTTCCATTGCACGCACACAAATCTACTGGAACAATGTCATCAGCCGCATGGCCAACAACAGAACAAACAAAAAACTGGTGCTTCAGAATACTCTGAAATTCATCGATGAACACCATGTGCCGATGAGTCCGGAAATATATTACTCCCTTTTACACACAATCACTTCCATTGAAGACTATACAAAAGTCAAAGGTTTATATAAAGGCGAATTGAATATAGGACATATCTTCGTACTTCTAAAGAAGATTCCAGAATTTGCCAAATATAGAATTGCCGAA
>OHAW01000860.1_pt1 | contig 11352 bp, 10 predicted proteins | sample 1577221 | NCBI WGS metagenome assembly OHAW01 (sample SAMEA3879583, study PRJEB24766) | human gut metagenome | biome: human-associated habitat; feature: feces | place: USA | collected 1985/1987 | reverse complement strand
GAGGAGATGATTGAACAGCTCAATCTGTATTACAACCGTGCCCGTCAGGCAAGCATTACGCAGGAGATCACGGAGATCGTCGGCGGTGCGGAAGGCGTGTAAGAGTGGAAACAAGAAAAGTGAGGAGAAGTCGTTAAATGAGTGAAAAACACATTGGCGAGGTTGTGCAGGTAACGGGTCCTGTTCTGGACATCCGTTTTCCGGAAGGAGAGCTGCCGGCACTTCTGAATGCCATCGAGATAGACAACCACGGCGAGAAACTGGTTGTGGAAGTGGCGCAGCAGACGGGCGACAACATGGTTCGCTGCATTGCCATGAAGTCCACAGACGGACTTGTCCGCGGAACGAAAGCAGTCGACACGGGCGGCCCGATCGCCGTTCCGGTCGGAGAGGAGTGCTTAGGCCGCGTGTTCAATCTGCTCGGTGAGACCGTAGATAATAAGCCGGCACCGGAAACAGCAGAAAAATGGCCGATCCACCGCGATCCGCCGTCCTACGAGGAGCAGGTTCCGGCAACGGAAATCCTCGAAACCGGAATCAAGGTCGTTGACCTGATCTGCCCGTATGCCAAGGGCGGAAAAATCGGTCTGTTCGGCGGTGCTGGCGTAGGTAAAACCGTTATTATTATGGAGCTTATCCATAACATTGCTACTGCACACGGCGGCTATTCCGTATTCGCAGGCGTTGGCGAACGTACTCGTGAAGGCAACGATCTGTGGGGAGAAATGAAAGAGTCTGGCGTTATCAACAAGACTGCTCTTGTATACGGCCAGATGAACGAGCCTCCTGGAGCACGTATGCGTGTTGGTCTGACCGGCCTGACCATGGCAGAATACTTCCGTGATGTTGGCGGCCAGGACGTACTGCTCTTTATCGATAACATTTTCCGTTTCATTCAGGCTGGTTCCGAAGTATCCGCATTGCTCGGCCGTATGCCTTCCGCAGTAGGTTACCAACCTACCCTGGCAAACGATATCGGCGCACTGCAAGAGCGTATTACCTCCACCAAGACCGGTTCTATCACATCCGTACAGGCTGTATATGTACCTGCGGATGACTTGACTGACCCGGCTCCGGCAGGCACCTTCGCTCACTTGGATGCAACCACCGTATTGTCTCGTCAAATCGCAGAGCTTGGTATTTATCCGGCAGTTGACCCGCTCGACTCCACCAGCCGTATCCTCGATCCGCTGGTAATCGGCGAAGAGCATTATCATGTTGCTCGTGGCGTACAGGCTATCCTGCAACGTTACAAAGAATTGCAAGATATCATCGCAATTCTGGGTATGGAAGAATTGAGCGAGGAAGACAAAGTAACTGTTGCTCGTGCTCGTAAGATTCAGAAGTTCCTCAGCCAGGCATTCTTCGTTGCTGAACAGTTCACCGGTACCCCCGGTCAATATGTTCCTCTGAAGGAAACCATCCGCGGCTTCAAAGAAATCCTCGAAGGCAAGCATGATGACCTGCCGGAAGGTGCTTTCTACATGGTTGGTACCATTGATGACGCTGTTGCCAAGGCTGCAACTATGAAGGATTAACAGATGGCTACTCCGTTTTCTTTTGAAATTGTCACGCCGGATAAGATGCTGTTCGCTTCTGAAGAAGTAACTTATGTGGGTTTCCGTGCTTTGTCCGGTAATCTGGGCCTCAAAGCTAGACATATGCCTATCATTGCGACCATGGATATTGCGCCGATGAAGCTGGAGTTCACCGACGGCAGCGTTAAAGAATTTGCTGTTTGCGGCGGCTTTCTGGAAATGAAAGACAATAAATGCACCGTTCTGGCAACTATTGCCGAAGCTGATGCAGATATTGATACCGCTCGTGCAACCGCAGCTAAAGAACGTGCAGAGCAACGTCTTGCTTCCAAGAGCGAAGACATTGACACTGTTCGTGCCGAAAACGCGCTGAAGAGAGCTGTTGCCCGCTTGCGTACTACTCACAAGCTGTAATAAGCATTGCGACAATGCCAAAAAAATTACCCCCGTCCGTCAGGGCGGGGGTTTTTGCTATGTAATCTTAAGTTACCATTTCTTTTGATTGGCAATTATTTTTCCGAGTGTAGCTAAAAACTGCTCACGTTCGGCGCTGGGGATAGAGTCAAATTCTGTTTCGTCAATAGCATTTAATGATTGCTGAACCCAAAGAGCTTTTTCTTTGCCCTTTTCGGTTAGGCAAATAAGGCTGGAGCGTTGGTCTGTGGGATGTGGTTGCTTATAAAGCAGGCTATCCTTTTCCATACGCTTTAATAAAGTTGTTACAGTAGACTTATCAAGGAAGCAGCCTTCGCTGACAGCTTTTTGTGTTGAAGCGTTATGCTCAAGCAAAAATTCCAGGATTTTCGGTTGCCCCGGTAACAAACCGGCCTGCGGTAATTGTTGGGAAAGGCGGCGATTTGAGCGCAAAAAGGCCTCTAAAAGCAATAAATGTAATTTTTCCTTACTCATTTTTTCAAATGCTTATCATAAAATGCAATGATAAGATTCATGATTTCCGGCTGGATCCAGTACGGACCGCCGTGCGCTGCCCCTTTCACAAGATAACGTGTTGCTTCAATATTGTGCTTGGCAAGCTCTGCGCGCAAAAGCTCGGTTTGGCTGGGAGATACGAGGACATCGGCATCACCGTGCATCAAAAGAAAGGGAGCGGTTTTTTTGCTGATATAGGTTAAGGGATTGGCCTCTTTGGCACCTTCCGGATTGGCCATGATGCCGCCGTCTTTACCGCCGAAAACCGGGGAGCCGTTCACCCACAGTGCTTCGGTGGCTGCTGCACTCTCATGAGCTTTTTGCACAGCAGCGCTGTAATCTGCACCGATTTTCGTAACGTCGGAAACACCGTAAACATCAACTACTGCCTGTACGTCACTGCTGTAGCTTAAGTTTTCGCCTTTGTCAAAGCCTTTGACGCCGTTAGTTGTTCCGGCCATAGCAGCAAGATAACCGCCTGCACTGCCGCCGAAAACGCCGATGTGCTTAGCGTCGATATGAAATTTTTCGGCATTGGCACGCAGAAAACGTATTGCGGATTTTACATCCTCCAAGGGTGCCGGGAAGGTGGAGGTAGGTGCAACGCGATAGGTCATGCTGGCAACAACATAGCCATGCTCAGCCAGGTCAAGCCATTGCTGCATGTAACCATCCTTGTTGGCATTGATAAAGCCGCCGCCGTTGATGTATAAAATTACAGGATGCGGCTTTTTGTCCTGCGGTATTACAAGGTGCATAGTCAGTGGTTTATTGGTGTAGCCACGATCGGGAACCTGAGCGTAGACTACGTTGGAAACAAGCTGCACGAAGGGGCGCGAGGTGTCCTTCATCTCTAAATTTATAGTAGGTGTACCTTGGATTGCAGGAGCTGCGTTTTGTTCACTCGCAAAGACAGGAGTGTTGTGAGTAAATGTCAGCATAGCTGTGGTTACAGCAAGCGTGCTTAAAATAGCTTTAAAGTTCATATGAGTCAATCCTTTCTTGTTGTTTTAGTTGGAATTCAAACTAAATTTAAGGATAGTCTATAATACTTTGGCTTGATTGTCAAGCTGATAATAAAAGCTGCTGACGGTATCTGTAAGAGTGCAGGGCGTTTATGGGTATAACATAATTTTCTTAAGTTAAAGTCTTGTATACATTTCCCTTCCTCTCCCCAAATGGTGCCATTTGTGGTATTATTTACATAGTGTCGTTTGGCACCGCTTACTAAAGTTGATACAAGGAGTGATAGATTATGACAACTGCAAAGGAATTGCAAAAGAATTTGACATGGGAATTCCCCCATATCGCTAAGAAGAACACTGCTGCTAAGGAAGCAGCGTTTGCATACTGCGAAGGCTACAAGGAATTTTTGAATACAGCAAAAACAGAGCGTGAATTTACCGCCAAGGCTGTAGAAAAGCTGGCTGCTGCAGGCTATGTTCCCTTCGAAGAAGGCAAGGCATATAAACCCGGCGACAAGGTTTATTTCGTAAACCGCGGCAAATCTCTGGCTATGTCCACCTTCGGCACTGCACCGCTGGAGGCAGGTGTGCGCCTGAACGCTGCGCATATCGATTCTCCGCGTCTGGATTTGAAGCCGAATCCGGTATACGAAAACCATGAGATGGCATATTTTAAAACGCATTATTACGGCGGTATCCGCAAATATCAGTGGGTGACTGTGCCTCTGGCTATGCATGGCGTTATCATCAAAAAGAACGGTGAGATGGTGAAGGTATGCGTGGGCGAAAATGCCGGTGACCCTGTTTTCTGCGTAACCGATTTGCTGCCCCATCTTGGCGCTAAACAGAACGAGCGCAAGCTGAGCGAAGGCATTAAGGGCGAGGAGCTGAATATTGTTATCGGTAGCCTGCCTTTTGTTGACGAAAGCGAAGAAGAAGGCGTAAAGGATGCCGTAAAGCTGAATGCGCTGGCTCTGCTCAACGAAATGTACGGTATTACCGAGCATGATTTTATGCGTGCGGAAATTGAATTTGTTCCCGCAACCAAGGCGCAGGATGTAGGTCTGGACCGCAGCCTGATCGGTGCCTACGGCCAGGATGACAAGGTTTGCGCTTATACCGCACTGACTGCGGAAATCGATACCAAAGCGCCGTACTACACCACTGTTACGGTTTTGGCAGATAAAGAGGAAATCGGTTCTTACGGCAACACCGGCCTGAATTCCGATTTCGTACTGCACTATCTGGAGGATCTGGCAGCAACTCAGGGTGCCAACATCCGCAAGCTGCTGCGCAATACTACCGCACTTTCCTCCGATGTCAACGGTGCCTATGACCCGAGCTTTGCTTCCGTATACGAAGAACGCAACAGCTGCTTCGTCAACAAAGGCCCTGTACTGACCAAATATACCGGTGCGCGCGGCAAATCCGGCTCTAATGATGCCAGTGCCGAAACTATGGCTAAGGTTATCAGCATTATGGATGAGGCTGATGTTTTCTGGCAGATCGGTGAGCTGGGCGCTGTAGATGAAGGCGGTGGCGGTACCGTTGCTTTGTATGTTGCTGCTATGGATATGGACGTAGTTGACCTTGGTGTGCCTATTCTGTGCATGCATTCTCCGTTCGAGCTGAGCTCTAAGCTGGATGTTTATTACACCTATAAAGCATTCGCTGCTTTCCTGGAGAGCGATAAATGAATGCCCTTAACGAGCTTTGGCAGGCAGAAAAAAAGCAGCGTATTTTAGTTTTATGTAATGAGAACGAAATTGCCGGCTTGCAGGCACAGGGGCTGCCTGTGAGCTGTGAGGACAGCCTGCTTTCGATGCAGCACCTGAAAATGGCACGCCTGGAGGCAGAGCGCCGCCATAAATTGAATGAAGGCTTACAGGTTTTTACGATTACGCCGGAGCCTGTGCAGGCGACGGAAGCAGAGCGGGCGCTGATTTATGCTATGCTTGTACGCTGCCGTAAGGTTATCAGCTGCCGTGATAAGCTGGAGGATATGCTGAAATTTGACGACCGCGAGGGCTGGGCAGCTTATAAGCAGGAGTATGAAAATAAAGTGCTCGATGCGTATAAGGCTACGTGGCGTGACGCAGAAGTCTATCCTTATAATATTATTGATAACATCAAAGAGTACAATAAAAACGAAAGCTATATTTTAAAGCAGCTTTACTGGCATCTGGCAGAGCGTACTCCTGGAAAGGTGAATGGCGGTGACGCCAAGATGATTAACGAGCTGCGAAAAATGTTCTGCGATTTGAGCGTGAGCCTTTTGCAGGCCGATGTGGTTGTAGTTAGCGAGGGCTTGGAGGATGCAGAGCTTTTGGCTTTGGCAACCAAATTTATGTGGCACGGTGAGGCAAAAGTAGAGCGTTTGTGAGTGCAGGCAGGATTGCCCTAAAATATGTAGCAAGTTATGTCGCAATAAAAAATCACCCGAAGTCGTAATGGCTTCGGGTGTTTGCATATATACTTATAAATAACTTTTGATATTCCAGAGCAGATAAAGCGGCAAGCTGACGGTTTTCGTATCGCCAGAATCGTTAATGCCGATGTTTTTGAGTGATAGCTTGAACCCTGTTTGTGGATTATATTTTTTGCAAAATAAACCATAGCTTTTGGCTCGTGTATGTATTTCTGCTTTTGCTTCAACAGGTACGAGCTGGCTTTGGTATTCAAAAATAAAATCAAGCTCTGCCGTATTGCCTGAACGCCAAAAGTATGGGTGCAAATTGGTGTAAATGAGCTCGTTAAATACGAAGTTCTCAGTGAGTGCACCTTTAAAATTTTTGTAGTAAGGACTGTCGTATAAAACAGTATCCGCTGTTAAGCCGCATCTTCGGCATAACAGACCAATATCTGCCAGATAAACTTTAAAGTAGCTGGCATCAGCATTAAAGGCCAGGGGAAGTTCAGGAACACTGACTAAATCAAGCTTATTCACCAGTCCTGCATTTACTAACCATTCCAACGCATCTTCTAAATCCTTGGAACGCTTACCTTGTTTGACATGGGAAAAGAAAAATTTGTTGTTTTCACGAGCCAGTTGAATAGGTACGGAGTCCCAAATCCAGTTAATTTTAGGGACATCAATATTGGGTGCGTATTTAGAAAAATCACTGGCGTAGTCTTCAAGCAGGTTGTCCTGTAAGGCTTCGACTGCCGAAAAATCGTGCGTTTCTATCCATCTTGCAACAACTTCAGGAAGACCACCAATCAGATAATAATGTTTGAGTTCTTTGGTGAGAGTTGTAGTATATAGTTCAGGTAATGGCTCATCTGGCTTATATTTCAGTAAACCGTCAAGAAGTGCTTTGTGACCATTGGCGATTAAAAACTCGCTATAGCTCATGGGGTACATTTTTAAGCGATCAACTTTACCGACAGGAAAAGAGATGTTGTTGCGTTTTAAAGCGACGCCTAACAATGAGCCTGCGCAGACGATATGCTGCTTAGGCAAAGTCTCAAAAAAGTATTTTAATGAAATCAGAGCTTCCGGGCAAGCCTGAATTTCGTCAAAAATCATGAGTGTTTTGCCGGGAATAATTTTTTTGTGATTTATAATACTCAGTTCATCTAAAATTCTTATTGCATCAAAATCAGTTGCGAAAATTGAAGCCAGACGGTTGTTGCCTTCAAAATAGAAGTAGGCGACATCGTCAAAATATTCTTCACCAAATTTTTTTAGCAGATAAGTTTTGCCGCATTGTCTGATCCCTGTAACAAGTAATGGCTTACGATGTGGAGAATCTTTCCATTGTTTTAAGTTTTCTATGGCTTGTCTATACAAAATACTTACCTCCTGTTCGTTTGTTTGTTGAGAATATTATATGGCTAAAAGTAAAAACATGCAAGCGTTTCTGCATTTTTCCTATGAAAAATGTACTTGCGCACACAAAGTTCCTATGAAAAATGCAATTTTAGCTGCAAACTTCCTAGGAAAAACGCAAATAAACCTTATCGGGCGGTTTTTGCGTTTTGTCACAGATTTTTCCTTGCATATTAAACTTGCTTATAGTAGACTATAATATGTAGAACTAGGCAAGGCCGCTAAGTTTCTTGAGAAGAAGCACAAGATATATAAGTAAGGACGGTGACTGTAAGATGGCTGATATCGTAGAAAGTCTGGCAGGAAACAAAATGCTGATGCTGAAGCAGGATATAGCTTTTTTGCGCAAGCGTCTGGCGGAATGTGCTGATGAGGATGCTAAAAAGGCTATCCGCAGGGAATTAATGGAGAAGGAAACCTATTATAATATTTTAGCAGACCGCCAGCGGGTGAATTTCTGAGCCGGAAGCAGTGCCGGCTTTTTCTTATAAGGTCGGGCGAAATATACCTGTGGCAAAATTTTCCGGCTTTTTATTAAGTCTTGAAAAGTGCCTGTGTTTGATGATAAAATATTTGTTACGGAAAAATTTTTCCGACTTCGCATATGCAGGAGGGTTATTTTGGAAAAACTAATTGTGAAGGGCGGAAACCGCCTCGTTGGTGCAGTTAAAACCAGCGGTGCGAAAAACGCTGTACTGCCGATTATTGCAGCTTCTATCCTGGGAACTACCCCAAGTCATCTTGATGAAGTTCCGATGCTGGAAGATGTGCATACTATAAGTGAAGTTTTAAAATGTCTGGGACTGGCTGTAGAATGCAGTCCTGAAAAGAATGTGCTGGATATCGACAGCACTGAGATAACCTCGTATGAAGCACCGTATGAGCTGGTGCGTACCATGCGTGCGTCCTTTCTGGTAATGGGACCTCTGCTGGCGCGTATCGGTAAAGCGCGTATTTCTATGCCCGGCGGCTGCGCTATCGGCGCACGTCCGATTGATATTCATCTCAAGGGCTTTGAGGCTCTGGGTGTAAAAATCGAACAGGGACATGGCTATATTGAAGCAAGTGCTCCCGAGGGACTGAAGGGTACCAGCATTTATTTTGATTTCCCGAGCGTAGGTGCTACCGAAAATATTATGATGGCAGCTTCTCTTGCTGAGGGTACTACTATTTTGGAAAATGCTGCCGAGGAACCGGAGATTGTCGATTTGGCCAACTATCTGAACAAGATGGGTGCCAAAATCCGCGGTGCCGGTACCGATACTATCCGCATTGAGGGTGTAGACAAGCTGCACGGCGCAGATTATACCATTATTCCGGACCGTATTGAGGCAGGCACTTATATGATTGCCGCTGCTATGACTGGCGGTGATGTTGTTGTGGAAAATGTTCTGCCGGAACACCAGAAGCCGCTGATTGCCAAGCTGCGCGAGGCAGGTGCCGTGGTTGAAGAGGATATTGATAAGGTACGCGTTATCGGCAAGAATCCGCTGAAGGCCGTATCTATCAAAACTCTGCCTTATCCGGGCTTCCCGACTGATATGCAGGCTCAGATGATGGCGATGATGGTTATTGCCGAGGGCCGCAGCAAGGTTACGGAAACTGTTTTTGAAAATCGTTTCATGCATGTGGTTGAGCTGAACCGCATGGGTGCGCAGATTTCTACCGAAGGCCGCAGTGCCGTTATCGACGGTCCCTGCAAGCTGACAGGCTGTGATGTGCGCGCAACCGATTTGCGTGCCGGTGCCGCTATGATTCTGGCAGGCCTTGTGGCCGAAGGTACAACACGTATCGGCGATTTGCACCATATTGACCGTGGCTACGAGAACATTGTTGCTAAGCTGAAAAATCTGGGTGCAGATATTGAACGCGTAGATGTAGATTAAGGAGATATGACTAATGTTTAAAAGTATGGATATCGGTATTGATTTGGGTACCGCTAACATTCTTGTTTATGTCAAGGGCAAGGGCGTTGTCCTGAAGGAGCCTTCTGTTGTGGCTATTGACAAGGTGCGCAACAAGGTGCTGGCTGTGGGCGATGATGCCAGAGAAATGCTGGGACGTGCTCCCGGAAGTATCGTTGCTATCCGTCCGCTGAAGGAAGGCGTTATTGCGAATTATACCGTAACGCAGAAGCTGCTGGCTTATGTTATTGAGAAGGTTGCGGGCAAGAGCCTGTTTTTCAAACCGCGTGTTATGACCTGTGTACCTATCGGTATTACCTCGGTAGAAAAGCGTGCTGTTATGGAGGCGACTACCCAGGGCGGTGCTTCCAAGACCTATCTGATTGAGGAGCCGCTGGCAGCTGCTCTTGGTGCCGGTATTGATATTTCTGTACCGCGCGGCAACATGGTTGTTGATATCGGCGGCGGTACTACCGATATCGCTGTGCTGAGCCTTGGCGGTATTGTTGTTGATTCTTCTATCCGTATCGGCGGTGACCATTTTGATGAGGCTATTGTGCGCCATGTGAAGAAGGTACATAATGTGCTTATCGGTGAACGTACTGCCGAGGAAATCAAGATGAATGTTGCTACTGTTATTACTGATGGTCGTCATGAGTCTATTACTGTGCGTGGCCGTGATATGGTTACCGGTCTGCCGACTACCTTCAGCGTAAGTTCTGAGGATTGCCGTGTGGCGCTGGAGGATGCTGTTGCTTCTCTGATTGCTACTGTGCGTGGTGTTCTGGAAAAATGCCCGCCGGAGCTGGCTGCGGATATTGTTGATAACGGTATTTATCTGACCGGCGGCGGTGCGCTGCTCGACGGTCTGGCTGAGATTATGCAGCGTGAAACCGGTATTACTACGCATATTGCCGATGATCCGTTGGAGTGTGTTGCTCTTGGCACCGGCAAGGCGCTGGAGAATCTGGATAAGCTGCATCCGGGTACTGTTTATACTGCGTCTAATCTGGTTGATTGATGCTAGGGTATTGATTGTTGATTATTGATTTAGGGGAGGAGCTGCCGTTGGCAGCTCCTTTTGTGTAGATGTGAAGAAGAATCTTTGGCGTTCTGCTGTCCTTATTGCCTCTCCTTGGGGCGGGTGGCATCGCGCAGCGATGACGGAGAGGGGACGTATGGCGTCGCAATTAAATATCTTTCCAGTCAGCAGCAATTTTCCTGTGCCTTAGGGCACAACGCAAATTTCGTGTGGAACCAGGACGAAGCTTCGGTAAAATTTGACAGACGGTAACAGAAAGTTACGTACCCTTGCTTCTATGGTTCCAGACACTCATTTGCTAAAATTGCTATTCCTTACACGATATGTTAATTGCTAATGCTGGTGTTCTGCTATCCTTCTTGCCTTCCCCTCGGGGAAGGTGTCAGTGAGCGTAGCGAACTGACGGAAGGGGGTAATCCCCATAAATATACAAAAAATTTTACATTTCTATGATAGACATATACTAAAAAATTTATTATGATGAAGGAGATTTGATTATGGCTAAACCGATAGTTGCTATAGTTGGACGTCCTAACGTAGGCAAATCTACTCTTTTTAATATTTTTGCCAACAGCAGGATTTCCATTGTTGAGGATACACCGGGAGTTACTCGCGACCGTCTGTATGCTACCGCCGAATGGCTGGACCACGAGTTTATGATGGTTGATACCGGCGGTATCGAAATCATGAATGCCGATGCTATTGCTGTTTCTATCCGTCAGCAGGCACAGATTGCGATTAAGGAGGCGGACGTTATTCTGTTCGTCTGCGATGCGCGCGCAGGCATTACTACCGAGGATGCTGACGTTGCCCGTCTGCTGCGTCAGTCCAATAAGGCGGATTCTCCGAAGCAGGAGATGAATACCTTTGAATTCTATAATCTGGGTATTGGTGATCCGATTGCTGTTTCCGCGTCCAACCATTTGGGCCTGGGCGATTTGTTGGATGCCGTTGTTGCCAAGTTCCCGTCCGATAAGATGGCAGGCGACCTGGAGGAAGAGGACGAAATCAAGGTTGCTCTGATTGGCCGTCCTAACGTGGGCAAGTCCTCTATTTTCAACGCACTGGTAGGCGAGGAGCGTTCTATCGTAAGTGATGTTGCAGGCACTACCCGTGATGCGATTGATACTCCGGTAGTACG
>OHAW01000846.1_pt1 | contig 11530 bp, 9 predicted proteins | sample 1577221 | NCBI WGS metagenome assembly OHAW01 (sample SAMEA3879583, study PRJEB24766) | human gut metagenome | biome: human-associated habitat; feature: feces | place: USA | collected 1985/1987 | reverse complement strand
TATGGAAAAGCCGCAACCGATGGAACGCCTGCTCTGCGGTGATGTCGGTTACGGCAAAACTGAGGTAGCCTTGCGTGCTGCCTTTAAGGCTGTGCTTGACGGCAAGCAGGTGGCGGTGCTGGCGCCTACAACAGTGCTGGCACAGCAGCATTATATTACGTTCAAGGAGCGCGTGCGCAATTTCGGCGTAGAGGTTCGCCTGCTGAACCGCTTTTGTACGCCGAAGGAGCAGCGCACTGTTTTGCAGGAGGTTGCCGACGGTAAGGTTGATATTCTTATCGGTACGCACCGTCTGCTGCAGCCTGATGTGAATTTTACCAGCCTCGGCCTGCTGATTATCGATGAGGAGCAGCGCTTTGGCGTTGCCCAAAAGGAAAAAATCAAGAAATGGCATCTCGGCATAGATGTTTTGTCGCTTTCAGCGACACCTATTCCGCGTACGCTGCATATGGCATTGGTCAACGGCCGTGATATGAGCGTTATCGAATCGCCGCCGGAGGATCGCTTGCCTGTTGAAACCTATGTCAGCGAATATAACGACGGCATGATTAAGGAGGCGCTGGAGCGTGAACTGCGCCGCGGCGGCAGAATTTACTATATAAGTAACCGCGTGAGTGCTTTGGAGCCTTTGGCTGCCAAGCTGCGCCGTCTGGTTCCGGGCATCAGCATCAAAATTGCCCACGGGCAGATGAATGAGGACGCCTTAGAGGATGCCATGATTACCTTCTATGAGGGCGGCTGCGACGTGCTTTTGTGTACGACGATTGTGGAAAACGGTCTGGACGTACCTTTGGCGAATACGATTATTATCGACGGTGCCGACAACTTCGGCCTTTCGCAGCTCTACCAGATGCGTGGCCGTGTAGGACGCAGCTCGCGTCTTGCTTATGCTTACTTTGTTTATCAGCCTAATAAGGCGCTCAGCGAAATTGCCGAAAAGCGTCTGCAGGCTATCCGTGATTTTACGGAGCTGGGCGCAGGCTTTAAGATTGCTATGCGTGACTTGGAAATCCGCGGTGCCGGCAATCTGCTGGGACCGCAGCAGCACGGACATATTACCGGCATAGGCTTTGCCGCTTATTGCGAGATGCTGGAAAAAACCATTGAGCGTCTGAAAAACGGCAAGGAGGCCGAGCCTGAGCCGGAGCCGGTTCTGGAAATTCAGGCAGAGGCCTATATTCCGGACAGCTATATTCCGGACCCACGTTATAAAATGGAGCTGTATCGTCGCTTCAGCGAGCTGGAATATTCACAGCGTGAGGATTTTCTGGACGAAATTATCGACCGTTTCGGCAATCCGCCGCCGGAGGTGGAAATGCTCTGGCGTTTGGCAGCGCTTAAGGGCTTGTGCCGAGTGCTGAAAATCCGTGGCGTAAATGTGCGTCAGGGAATTATCCGCCTGACCTTCGGCGAGAAGGCACAGGTAAATCCTGAGGCAGTTCTTAAGCTGCTGATGCAGCATCCTAAGACGATGACATTGAAAAACGGTCAGGAGCAGCAGCTGACGTACAGAATGGGTACGTCAAAGCAGGAGCCCCTGGCGTGGCTGGAGCAGACTTTGCCTGCTCTGATATTGGAAGATTGATTTAAAGGAGGTGAAAGCAGGAGATGAGCAGTGATAAATTTTTGCGCGGCGCAATGATTCTGACATTGGCAGGACTGATGGTAAAGGTTATCGGTTCTGTGAACCGCATCCTGCTTTCACGTCTGCTGGGTGGCGAGGGTATCGGTCTGTACCAGATGGCCTATCCCGTATACCTTTTGCTGCTTGCGATTTCTGCGGCCGGCATTCCGGTGGCAATATCGATTATTGTCGCAGGCTTTCTGGCGCAGAAGGACTATGCTAATGTGCGTCAGGTGTTTCGTGTTTCGCTGCGCCTTATGGCCTGCGTGGGTGCGGTGCTGGCGCTGTGTCTGGTGCTGGCGGCTGGCTGGCTGGTGGATGCCGGCGTGATTACCGATGCGCGTGCCTATTATTCGCTTATAGCGCTGACACCGGCAATTTTCTTTGCTACGATTTTAGCCAGCTTCCGCGGGTATTTTCAGGGACATCAGCTGATGACACCGCCTGCGGTATCGCAGATTGTAGAGCAGTTTATCCGCGTAGTGACGATGGTGGTGCTGGCGTATGTGCTGCTGCCCTACGGTCTGGAATACGCTGCTGCCGGTGCTGCCTTCGGCGCTGTCCCGGGCAGCTTAACAGGTCTTGTGGTTATGGGCTGCTTTTATCGCTATTACCGCAAGCAGTGGCAGGCTGATGCAGTGAAGGTGCAGACACCTGCTGCCGAGCTTGTGCGCAGCAGCGCGCTGATTAAGCGCCTGCTGCTATTGGCGCTACCTGTATCCTGCGCTAATATCCTTGTGCCGGTCACCAGCAGTATTGACGTGCTATTGGTACCAGGTCGCTTGATTGACAGTGGTCTTAGTGTAGCGCAGGCGACGGCGCAGTTTGGTTATCTGGCAGGCATGGCGCAGCCATTGCTGCTGATGGCCACGATACCGACGATGTCGTTGGCAACGAGCCTAGTCCCTGCTGTATCTGAAGCGTTTGCTTTAAACAAATGGCAGATTATCGAGCAAAAGGCGGCGACCGCAATGAAGCTGTGCTGCCTGATAACAGTGCCTGCTTCCGTAGGCATGTGGGTGTTGGCAGAGCCTATCAGCCGTCTGCTGTACGGTACGGCGAAGGCCGGCGTTGCTATTATGCATTCGGCGCCTGCCATCTGCCTTTTAGGCCTGCAGCAGGTGACAACAGGTATGCTGCAGGGAATGGGGCACACCAATCTGCCGATGCTGAATATGCTTATCGGTATTGCTGCCAAGCTGGTTGCCGTTCTCCGGCTGACGAATGCGGAATACGGTATTGCCGGCGCAGCATGGGCAACGAATATTAACTTTGGCGTGACGGCGCTGTTAAATATTATAGCGTTGTATAAATTAAGTATAAGATTTTTCTGGCTCAGTATTGCGAAAATCATTGCCGCAGCAGCGGTGATGGGTGCTGTTGCCGTAGAAGCGCATGTGCTGCTTGGCGGTGCATCGCCTGCTTTGGCAACAATCGCTGCTATGCTGGCTGCCGGGATAAGCTATATCATATTGCTGCCGCTTTTAGGCGTGCTGAACAGACAGGAGCTGCGTCAGCTGCCGGTAGTGAAACGATTTTTTAAATAATTAAGAAAGAAGGCGTATTATCATGGGCACAATTACAATTGTCGGCTTAGGCCCCGGTGCTGTGGGACATCTTTCGTTGGAAACTATGGGACTTCTGCAAAACTGCGCTCAGGTTATCCTGCGCACGGCGGTACATCCCACCGTTGCCGAGCTGGAAAAGCAAAACGTAAAATTTACCTCATGTGACGATTTATACGAAAAGGCTGCTTCCTTTGAGGAGGTATATAACAGCGTTGTTGAACGTGTGCTGGCAGCAGCGCAGAACGGCGATGTTGTTTATGCCGTACCGGGAAGCCCGCTTGTTGCGGAAAAAACCGTTGTTTTAATGCGTACCGCTGCAAAGGCGCAGGGCATTAAGCTGGTGATTAAGCCTTCCATGAGCTTCTTGGACTTGGCTTATGTTGAGCTGGGCATCGACCCGATTGCCGGCCTGCAGATTATTGACGCACAGGATTTTGCGGAGATTGCAAGTGCAGGTCAGCATCCGCTGATGATTACTCAGGTTTATAGTCAGATGGTAGCAAGTGATTTGAAAATTGCGCTGATGTATGTGCTGCCTGACGAATACGAAATTTATTTCCTGCGTAATCTGGGCCTGCCTGATGAGGAATGCCGTCCGATTAAGCTGTACGAGCTGGACAGACAGCCGAATATCGACCACCTTACGAGCGCTTATGTTCCGCCGATGGCTGAGGGAGCAGAGGATACTGTATTTGAAAAGGTTGATGATGCGGAAGCTGTTCCCGGTATTATTACCTTTGGCGAGGATGAGGACGAATTTGCCGAAGAAGGCGAAGAAGAAGGCTATGCGGAAGACTTTTTGCCGGAAGCAGGCTTTGATGATTTCGACATCCAGCCCTTGGCTGACGTTATGCGTACACTGCGCGAGCCCGGTGGCTGTCCTTGGGACAGAGAGCAGACACACAAATCTATCCGCAGCAATATGATTGAAGAGGTTTACGAATATCTGGAGGCTGTAGATGCTGATGATGTTGATGGCATGCGTGAGGAGCTTGGCGACGTGCTCATGCAGGTTGTTTTCCATGCCCGCATGGCACAGGAGGCAGGACGTTTTGATCTGCAGGACGTTATCGATGAGGTTGTAGATAAGCTTATCCGCCGTCATCCGCATGTTTTTGGTGATACCCATGTCGACAACAGCGATGATGTGCTGGTAAATTGGGAGGCTATCAAAAAGCAGGAAAAACAGGAGCGCAAGCATGTATTGGACGGCGTATCTCAGGGATTGCCGGCGCTGCTGCGTGCCTATAAGCTGCAGAGCAAGGCTGCCAAGGTCGGTTTTGACTGGCAGGACAGCGCATCCGTATGGGCTAAGGTACAGGAGGAGCTGGGCGAGCTGCAGGAGGCTTTGCATGCAGGCAACAAGGCTGCTGCCGAGAGTGAGCTTGGCGATGTGCTGTTTGCTGTGGTAAATTATGCGCGTCATAACGGCATTGAGCCGGAGGTAGCGTTGGACGGAACTAATAACCGTTTCGCTTCCCGCTTTAATTACGTGGAAAAACAGGTGGAAGTCAGCGGAAAAACATGGCAGGATTTCACTTTGAACGAGCTGGATGAATTTTGGAATCAGGCTAAGGAATTGGAGCGTAAGAGTGATTTATAAGGTAAATTTGCAATAAAGTTACTAAAATAACGCTATTTTTCCCGTAATTTATAAATATTTTCGGAAAAGGCTTGCAGGAAAACGCTTGACAGTGTAGAATACTATTGCTAGTTAAATTTGAGTTACGTTACGAAGTTACGTGCTCCGCAAGCATTTGCAATAATAACTAAAGTCATAATTAAGGAGGAATTTTTGATGAACAAGACTGAGTTAATCGCTGCTGTTGCTGAAAAAGCCGGCTTAACCAAAAAAGACGTTGAGAAAACTATCACCGCTACTCTGGAAACTGTTAAAGAGGTAGTTGCTAAGGGTGACAAAGTACAAGTAGTAGGCTTTGGTACTTTTGAAGCACGTGCTCGTAAAGAACGTGAAGGTAAAAATCCGCAAAATGGTGAGAAGGTAGTTATTCCTGCTGCAACCATCCCTGCTTTCAAAGCCGGTAAAGCTTTCAAGGATGCAGTTAACGTAAAATAATAAGCTGTTATAGTGCTTTAAGCCCGGCAGCTGCTGCCGGGCTTTTCTAAAAATATACTGCGGAATACTCAATGCTGGGGGGCTATGATATGGTTAGACGTCGTGTAAGACATAAATCTAAAGCTTTTAATGTCTTTATGATGCTGCTGTTTGTTGCCTGCCTGTTCGTTATCGGCAAGCAGGAGTATTCTATTTATCAGATTAAACAGGAACAGGCTGCTACACAGCAACGTATTGCTGCTTTACAAAAACAGAAGACTGAGTTGGAGGCAGAGCGTAAACGTCTGGATGACCCGCGTTATATTGAAAAGCTCGCCCGTGAGGATTACAACATGGTGGGTAAAGACGAGGTGCCGCTGTTTATAGTTGATGAGAAAAAATAAGGCAGAACAAGAAATGATAGCTTTTGTTCTGCTTTTTTTATTGACACCATGAAAAATTAAAGAGTATAATACAAGAGTATTAAGAATTTTTAAGGGGGATTTTTTTCTCGATGTCACTTGAAGTAGGTGCAATTGTAGAGGGTGAAGTTACAGGTATCACCAATTTTGGCGCATTTGTCCAACTGCCTGAGGGCAAGGTTGGCCTGATTCACATTTCTGAGGTTTCTAATGTTTATGTAAAAGACGTGCATGACTTTTTAAAGGAGCACGACAAGGTTAAGGTTAAGGTATTATCTGTAGATGATCGCGGCAAAATTGGTCTGTCTATTAAACAGCTCACACCGCCGCCGGCTCCGCAACCGAGACCGCAGCGTCCGCAAAATGATAACCGCGAGCGCCGCAACAACAATGGTATGCGTCCGCAAGGCGACAATCGTGAACGCCGTGGCGGTATGCGCCCGCAAAGCGCAAGACCTATGGCGCCCGTTTCCTTTGAGGATAAATTATCTAAATTCCTGAAAGACAGCGATGACCGTATGCTGGATTTAAAACGTAATACTGAGTCCAAACGCGGTGGTCGTGGTGCCAGACGTGATAAATAAGCAAGCTGGTAATTAATGAAATGGCACTCCTGAGAGTGCCTTTTCTTTTATAGCATAGAAAAATGCGATACGACACGTTTAAACCGCTGCTGAAGGAGATATGCTATGAGGCAGATTGCGCCTGCAGTATACAAGCTGCGCAAAACAATTAAAAATTTGCTGCAGCCCGAGGCTCATTACCTGCTGGCGGTGAGCGGCGGTGCCGATTCTCTGGCTTTGGCGCATGCCTGTGCTGCCTTGGCAGCGCAGGGATGGGGCAGCTACAGTGTCTGTCACGTTGAGCACGGACTTCGTGGTGAAGAGGCTTTGCGCGACATGCAGGCTGTGCAGCGTGCATGCGAAGCATGGGGACTGCCTTGCTTTACAGAGCATGTGCAGGCTGCCTCCTATGCGGCGCAGAACCGGCTTTCTACAGAAGATGCTGCGCGCCGCCTGCGTTATGCGGCGCTTAGGCGCATAGCGGCGCAGCAGGGCGCTGTGGCGATTGTTACGGCGCATCACGAGGGTGATCAGGCGGAAACACTGCTCTTAAGGCTGCTGCGCGGCGCAGGGCTTCAAGGACTTGCTGGAATGCGGGCGCAGCAGGGCGATATCATCAGACCGCTGCTGACGCTGCCGAAAAGCCTGCTGGAGGAATACTGTAGCGCGGAAGGAATTGCAGTCTGTTACGACAGCACCAACGCTGATACGGCGTATACGCGTAATCGTGTACGTCTGGAGCTTGTGCCGTATCTGGAGCGCAGCTTCAACCACAATGTGGTGCCGACGTTGGCGCGTACTGCCGCCTTGCTGGCGCAGGATGCGGAATGCCTGGAGCAAATGGCTGATGCTGCTTACAGACAGCTGGCGCGTAGGCAGGAGAATACTGTCAGTTTGCCGGTGACGCAGCTTACGGCGCTGCACAGTGCTGTAAGGCTGAGAGTATTGCGACGCGCGTATTTCGAGCTGGGCGGCGAGGAACTGTCCTTCGAGCGTAGTCAGGCAATTGACTCTCTGCTGCTCCGACGCAGCGGCGGCAAGCTCATCCAGCTGCCGCAGGGAATAAACGTAGTCTACAAAAATAAACAGCTTATTTTTACCAAAAAAATATAAAGTGTAAGGAGAATGGAAAATGCATGACGATATTAAGACAGTTTTGCTGACTAAAGAAGAAATTGATGCCCGCGTACAGGAAATGGGCAAGCAGATTGCTGCCGATTATGCAGGCAAGGAGCTTGTTGTCATTGTGCTGCTGAAGGGTGCTGCCTGGTTCGCTACCGACCTGACCCGTGCTATTGATATGCCGCTGCGCGTAGACTTCATGGTTGCTTCTTCCTATGGTAACGGAACCAGCACCAGCGGCAGTGTGAAGGTTAAGCTGGATGTCAGCGAGGATATCAAGGGTAAGGATGTGCTGGTAATCGATGATATTATTGACAGCGGCGTTACCTTCGCTTCTATTACCGACATGCTGCGTCACTACAAGCCCGCAACTCTGAAAACCGCTGCTCTGTGCGACAAGGCCGAGCGCCGTGTAAACGGTCTGGAGGCTGATTATGTAGGTTTTAAAATTCCTGACGAATTCGTTGTAGGCTACGGTCTGGACTATGCAGGTGATTACCGCAATCTGCCGTTTATCGGTATCCTGAAGCCTGCTGTATACGCACGCAAATAAAAGCCTAAAAATTGCATAAAACAGTTGCTAGTTTTTCCTATCTATAATATAATAAAATATTATGAGCTAAGTGGAAGGAGGCTACGTGCTTGAATAAATTTTTTAAGAACGTACTTTTTTATCTGCTGATTATCATGGTAATTATCTGGATGTTTGACCTTTACGGTGAAAAGAATTCTAAGCCTGCCGATATAAGCTATACCAGCTTTATGCAGCATGTACAGCAGGACGAAATCAAACAGGTAACTATTGTTGATAATGTTATCAGCGGTAAATTAAAGGATGGCAAGGAATTTTCTACCGTTGCGCCTAATGACAGCAAGTTGGTAGAAAAGCTGGAAGCAAAGAAAGTGGACATTAAGGCAGAACTGCCGCCGCAGCCACCTTGGTGGATGAGCATTCTCAGCTCTATTTTGCCGATGCTGATTATCGTAGGCCTGTGGTTCATGCTGATGAATCAGGGCGGTGCCGGTGGCGGCAAGGTGATGAACTTTGGCAAGAGCCGTGCGCGTCGCTACGATGAGGAAAAACTGAAGATAACCTTTAAGGATGTTGCCGGTGCTGATGAAGCCAAGCAGGAGCTGGAAGAGGTTGTTGAATTCCTGAAGCATCCGCAGAAGTATAATGACTTGGGAGCTAAGATTCCTAAAGGTGTTTTGCTCTATGGCCCTCCGGGTACAGGCAAAACCTTGCTGGCGAAGGCAGTTGCCGGTGAAGCAGGAGTTCCGTTCTTCAGTATTTCCGGTTCTGACTTCGTAGAAATGTTTGTCGGTGTCGGCGCATCTCGTGTACGCGATTTGTTCGACCAGGCAAAGAAAAGTGCACCCTGCATCGTGTTTATCGATGAGATTGATGCCGTAGGCCGTCAGCGCGGCGCCGGTCTTGGCGGTGGCCATGACGAGCGCGAGCAGACTCTGAACCAATTATTGGTTGAGATGGACGGTTTTAGCGCTAACGAAGGCATCATTATGATTGCCGCAACCAACCGTCCGGATATTCTGGACCCGGCACTGCTGCGTCCCGGCCGTTTCGACCGCCAAATCGTAGTAGACCGTCCTGATATTAAGGGACGTACCGAAATCCTGAAGGTACATGTTAAGGGCAAGCCGATGGGACAGGATGTAAATCTGGACGTAATCGCTCAGCGTACTCCCGGCTTTACCGGTGCTGATTTATCCAACCTTGTTAATGAAGCAGCGCTGCTGACTGCCCGCAAGGACAAGAAGGCTATCAATATGCCGGAAATGGAAGAGGCTGCCGAGCGTGTTATCATGGGACCGGAGCGCAAGAGCCGTGTCATCAGTGATAAGGAAAAACGCCTGACTGCTTACCATGAAGGTGGTCATACTATCGTCGGTATGCTGCTTGAGCACACTGACCCTGTACATAAGGTTACCATCATTCCGCGTGGCCGTGCAGGTGGTTATACCCTGAGCCTGCCGAAGGAAGATAAGTATTATGCAACCCGCAGCGAAATGCTCGATGAGCTGAAGGTGCTGCTGGGTGGCCGTGTTGCCGAAGCTTTGGTGCTGAAGGAAATTTCCAGCGGCGCCAGCAATGATCTGCAGCGTGCAACTCAACTGGCACGCCAGATGATTTGCGAATACGGCATGAGCGAAAACATCGGACCTGTAACCTTTGGTCATCGTCAGGATCAGGTATTCCTGGGCCGCGACATTGCCCGCGATAAGGATTACAGTGAAGAAGTGGCAGCTGAAATTGATAAAGAGGTACGCTCCTTTATGGAAGATGCCTATGCTGCTACCGAAAAGCTGCTGTCTGACAATATTGACAAGCTGCATGTGATTGCTAAGGCTCTGATGGAGAAGGAAACTCTGGAAGAGGAAGAAATCAACCAGCTGGTAAAATATGGTCATATCCTTACTGCAGAAGAAAAGCTGCAATTAGTACAGCAATCTGTTGTGGATGAGGAAATAGCTGCTGCTCCCGTTACCGAAGCTGATGTAAAAGCTGAAGCTCCTGCTGCTGAAGCAGGTGTATCTGAAGCTGCTGCAAATGCAGGCGAAGCAACACCAAAAGAATAAAAGCAAAAAATTAAGAGGCTGGGTTTTATCCCAGTCTCTTTTTTGCGTTCGCATATATAATTTACGTTCCACACACTCTAAGCCGCTCCCGACAGGAACGGATGCACGCCACTCCCAAACTACAATACAACCCATACACTCCGCACGTTCCACATACTCCAAGCCGCGCCGGACAGGAACGGATGCTGGCTACAGTCGAGCGTCTTTGTTCGCACAGCCTGCGCTGTTTTGGGAACTTCTCCTTCGTTTGACGCTCAACCGACATTGCTTTCTTTTATAGCACACCAACGTAACTTCGGTTCGCGGCAAACGCATGGCGAAAAGCACCGGAATCCTGCGTGCGGCCAAAGGAACTTTTGGTTACTTTTTCTTCCATGGAAAAGTAACATAACCAGCGTATCGCTTATATTATTCTAATGGATGCACACAACATGCCTTGCGTACGTCTAAAGGAACTTTTGGTTACTTTTTCTTCCGTGGAAAAGTAACATAATCATATATGCTTGCGGAAAAACTCCAAAAACCTCTCCGCTGCAGGCGATAATTTATGCTCCTTACTCCAATACAACGTCTGATCAAAATGCAGCTTCTCATCAACAAGCTGCCGCCGCACCATCTTCTGCGGCACAGCATCACCATCCAACGCCGCAACAACCGCAACTCCCAGTCCGCTTGTCGCAAAGGTAAGCGCATTCTCCGCTGTAGTAGCAATAAAGGCGACATTAGGCTTAACAGCATAATCCTTAAACACATTGCGCAAAAGCGCATAACTGCCATAATTACAGCACAAGGGCACACCTGCCAAATCCTCCGGCGAAAGCATACTTTTATTTGCCCACGGAACCGCAAATCCGGCATTATAGAAAGCATAAAAATTCTCCCGCTGCACCTTGATAGTAGCAAAATTATGCGCTGCAGGCAGTGGCGCATTGGCAAAGGCAAAGTCAATACTGCCTGCCTCCAACTGCTGCTGCTGCTGCTCTACCGTAGCATCGTGAAACTGATAGCTGATGCCGGGATTTTCCTTGGCAAAGGGAATAAGATAGCTGCGCAGGAAATAGTCGGTACGCACGTGTGACACGCTGAAGCGCAGCGTACCTGCGGCACGTCTGCCGAAGGCCTGCATACGCAGGCTGATATCATCTTCCGTATTGCACAGCTGACGCGCCTGCTGCAAAAAGGTTTCGCCTGCTTCCGTCAGTTCAATGTGGCGCTTACCGCGCTGCATTTTGAAAAGCTGCACGCCGTAGTTTCTTTCGATAGCCTTCATCTGCGCACTGAGCGCCGGCTGTACAATACCCAAACGTTTGGCGGCGGCGCTGAGATTACCTGTTTCGGCAACAGTGATAAAGTTCCTGTAGAAAGCGAAATCCATAGCAGCATCTCCTTTAAATATCAAAAAATATGATTATATTAATCAAAATAAAGTCTTTTACTTAATTATAGAACGGGAGTAGAATTAAGTAAATGCAAAAATAGAAGGAAAACTACTATTGAACTCGGAGAGGAAGCTGTTATTATGAAAAAACACCGTTCGTTGAATGTTTTGTCAGGTCCCTTACTTTTTCTTGTAGTCC
>OHAW01000828.1_pt1 | contig 11773 bp, 7 predicted proteins | sample 1577221 | NCBI WGS metagenome assembly OHAW01 (sample SAMEA3879583, study PRJEB24766) | human gut metagenome | biome: human-associated habitat; feature: feces | place: USA | collected 1985/1987 | reverse complement strand
AAGATGAAGCACTCTGTTTTTCTACCGGATTTACTGTAAACGAAGGTATTATTCCTGCCGTTGTAGGCCGTGGGGATTATATTATTTGTGATGACCGTGACCACGCTTCCATTGTAGATGGCCGCCGTCTTGCATTTGCCACTCAGTTGAAGTACAAGCATAACGATATGGAGGCTTTGGAAAAAGAACTCCAGAAATGCGAACCGGATGCTGTAAAGCTGATTGTTGTGGATGGAGTATTTTCCATGGAAGGTGACTTGGCCAATCTGCCCGAAATTGTCCGCCTGAAGAAGAAATACAATGCCAGCATTTACGTGGACGAAGCTCACGGCTTGGGTGTATTCGGAAAACAAGGCCGTGGTGTGTGCGACCATTTCGGTGTTACCGAAGATGTAGACCTGATTATGGGTACATTCAGCAAGTCATTGGCTTCTATCGGTGGTTTTGTTGCTGGAGACAAGGCGGTAATCAATTGGCTGCGCCACAATGCCCGTTCCTATATATTCCAGGCAAGTAGCACACCTGCTGCTACGGCTGCAGCCCGCGAGGCGCTTCACATCATCAAGTCCGAACCTGAACGCATCCAACGTCTGTGGGACATCACTAACTATGCCTTGAAGAAGTTCCGCGATGCAGGCTTCGAAATCGGTGAGACAGAATCTCCTATCATTCCTCTCTATGTGCGTGATACAGAGAAGACATTTATAGTAACGAAGCTGGCTTTTGACGAAGGTATCTTCATCAACCCCGTTATTCCACCTGCATGTGCTCCACAAGATACACTGGTGCGTGTAGCGTTGATGGCTACCCATACGGTCGAACAAGTGGATTATGCTGTAGAAAAATTGACTAAATGTTTCAAGGAATTGGGTATCATCAAGTAAACTTGATTTAAACAGATATTCGGAAAACCGTTTAATAATGATTAGGCGTTTTTTTTATAGACAAAGCGAAGTAGGATTAAAATTAAATCGTAAAGTACATGAAAAAGAACTTCTTCATCATTACTGCTGTAGTATGCGGAATGAGTTGTACCACCACTGCCTATGCGCAGTTCAAAATCGGTGGAAAGAAAATCAATGTGACCAAAGTTGTCCAAGCCGGTACAGATGCCGTCAAGGCCATTTCATTGTCCGATGCTGACATTGCAGCGATGAGCAAGGAATATATGGAATGGATGGATACACACAATCCGCTGACAAAGCCCGATACGGATTACGGCAAGCGTCTGGAGAAGCTGACTGGAAATATCAAGGAAGTGGACGGCTTGAAGGTGAACTTCGGTGTTTACGAGGTAATAGATGTGAATGCCTTTGCGTGTGGTGATGGCAGTGTACGCATCTGCGCCGGACTGATGGACATCATGACGGATGATGAAGTGATGGCAGTTGTCGGTCATGAGATAGGTCACGTCATCCATACGGATTCCAAAGATGCGATGAAGAATGCTTACCTCCGTTCGGCTGTGAAGAATGCTGCCGGTGCGGCAAGTTCTACAGTATCCAAATTGAGTGATTCTGAACTGGGTGCCATGGCCGAGGCATTGGCAGGTGCTCAATACTCCCAGAAGCAGGAGACAGAAGCGGATGATTATGGCTTTGAATTCTGCATCAAGAATAATCTCGCTCCGTATGCCATGTACAATGCTTTGAACAAATTGCTTGAACTTTCAGCGGAAGCACCGAAGGAATCTAAGTTCCAGAAGATGTTCTCTTCTCATCCGGATACAGCCAAGCGCGTGGCACGTGCCAAGGAGAAAGCGGATGAATATATGAAAGATAAGAAATAACTATCCGTTGCTTACTATGATGAAGTGGGATCAGAGGTTTCTCTGAATCCCACTTTTTTTGTGCCGAGACTATGATATAGGCTTCTGGGGAAGCTGATAGGGATAATTCGTTAGTTCACAGTGCTGAACACTTTGTTTTAGCTATAGAAAACAAAGTGTTTTTATATGATGAAACGAAATGTTCTGTTAAGGGAAACAAAGTGTTCCCTTTAATGAAATAGACTGTTCGGTTAAGGGAAACACTTTGTTCTGTTTGGCAAAACACCTTTTATTTGCTTATTTGCTTTTAAATCAGAATAATTTTAGTATGTTTGCCACATTATTTATGAAAAATATGACTTTTGTATGAAAAAGCAAGACTTCCTCTTTATTTTTGTTCTGGTGATAATATTCCTGCCATTCTTTGTGAGTGAATCCATCTACAATTGGTATAAGTCTTTCAACGCTGCACATGGCATGGTAATGAGTTTCGTTAAATTCGGAATTCTTGCTACACTGGGTGAGATGCTGGGACTTCGTATCAGTGCCGGAGTCTATAACCGAAAAGGATTTGGCGTACTGCCGCGTGCCGTAGTGTGGGGACTGCTGGGAATGGGTATCAATGCGGCCATGATAATCTTCTCCAAAGGTGTGCCGCAATTCATGGAATATATGGGAATGGCAAATGCCGCCGCCATTATAAACGGAGAATTCTGCCTGGACAAATTATGGATAGCCTTCGCCATTTCAGTTGCTATGAATACCATTTTCGCTCCGGTATTCATGACATTCCATAAGATTACGGATACGCATATCCTGGATTGTGGCGGTTCGCCTCGCAGCCTCCTCACTCCTATCCCGATGACCCGCATCATTACGCATCTGAATTGGGATGCACAATGGAATTTTGTCGTCTTGTTAATATATCAAAATTACTTCTGTATTTATAACTATTTTATTTTCAAAACTTTAACGATTTTGCAAACATAAAATATAATTAATACAACATATAATTTGCATACACATAGCGTGTTTAGAAGAAAATAGAAACAAATATTTGTAAGAGAACGTTTCACTCTCCGGGTACAAAATCTCCTGTGTTCGTTTCGCTCATACGGTATTTTACCCTTCGCCCTTGACAAATACTCTATTCTTTACTGATAGGTGTTTAGGAAAAAAGAAAAAAATGTTGTTCTTCGGTGGGGTGTCCGTTTTGTCATTTTGTTACCGGAATTTGTTCGCATAATGGGAGAACCGCACCGACCAGTCGGGTACGCAGTATCATTTTGTAATAATTAGCGGGCTGTTTTTAGAGTGTATCATCCCGATATTGTTTTTTTGCTTTTAGATATAGAAATTCAAAGGAGGTGTGTCAAAATTGCCCACCTCTTTTTTTACGCACAAAGAAGGTGCATCGTGCATTACGACACACCTTCTTTCATGTGTTCGCTTACTCTTCCATCTCAACAATATTCTCAAAATATATCTTCCAGTCTGATTCAGCATAGGCCATACCAGTTCCGGCAGGAACATACAGCGTAGCCCCTTTTATCAAATCTGCACTGAAAGAACCATTAACCACCCCAGGCAACTTAGGAGGAACAACGGCATAGCATCGCAATTGTCTTATTGGTGTATTATGGAATGCAGAACCTTCTATCGAAGTCACCCCACTGCCTAATGTGACATTGGTGAGAAGAGAGCAGTCGGCAAACGCAAATTCACTTATTGTCGCAACATGATTAGGGATGACAATGCGGGTTAAAGAACTGCATTCATGAAAAGCAAACCATCCTAATGAAACAACACTATTGGGAATGGTAACCTTGGTGAGCTTAGTACAATGCTCGAACAATCCTGGACCGATGACCGACACTCCGTCCGGAATATCTATGGCTCTAAGGCTACTGCAACCGGAAAAGTCGGTAAGTGCCTTGATTCCTTCCGGGAATGTAATACTAACAAGCTTGGTGCAGTCTGCAAAACTGCCGACTACCGTTGTACCTTCCGGAACAGTGATATCGGTAATACCGGTTCCACTAAAAATGGAGGTTTCATACAGATAGTCAGGTACTTTGATGTCGGAAAGGCTGGAACAACCGTAAAATGGAGCGTCGACTGTATTTACACTATTAGGAATGGTCACACTGCGAAGGGAGGTGCAATTCTCAAAAGCACCGTACTCCAGTGTGGTCATTGTGCTCGGCAAAGTAACATCCACAAGGGAGCTACAGTCGGCAAAAGTCCATTTCTTAATCAATGTCATTCCTTCGGGAAGAACAATGCTTTTCAAAGCTGAACATCCATTAAAAGCCTCGGTACCGATTGATTTCACACTATTGGGAATAACAACACTGACAAGTTCCTTGCAGTCAATAAACGTTCTTTCCTCGATAGAAGTCACCTTATTAGGAATAATGATATTTTTCAGATTGGTACAATTGTGGAATGCATTGGCTCCTATTGAAGAGACGCTATTGGGAATATGGATCTCTATTAGTCCGCTACAGTTGGTCAATGCACTTTCTTTGATAAACGTTGACCCGTCAGACAACGTTATTCTTAGATTTTCACAATCAGAGAAAAGAGCATTATCCAAAAGATTTCCGGACATGGCGATGGTAAGGTCTGCATTGTTCCTGAAAGCCTGGCTGCCTATTGAAGTGACAGTTTCGGGTATTGTTATTGTAAGATGGGAGCAATACTCGAATGCACGAACTCCTATTGACTGGATATTGTCGGGAATAATCATGTTACGCAATGAAACACAACCACTAAATGTAGCATTGTTTATTGCTGTGATTTTTTTCGGTATATTTATTTCCGAGAGCTTGGTACAATTATAGAATACACCTTCCCCTATGGAAGTTAGACCATCAGGCAGTGTGACATTGGTAAGATTTGTACACTCGCTAAAAGCGTCATCGCCTATTTCAGTTACACTGCTGGGAATGATGATATCGGTCAGTCCCGAGCACTGCCAAAAAGCCGCATGTCCTATCGATGTCACACTTTCAGGAATCGTGACGCTGACAATACCCGGGCGTTTCTGAAATGCATATTCTTCAATAACCGTAGTTCCTTCTGCGATGGTCACGCGAACATCTTTGCAGTCAGAACCTATCGGATTTTCTATTTTAGTCAAAAAACGCCCCGGTATGGTTATATCAAGTCCGGTACAGTCGGAAAAAGTCAGCATGCTCATTGATTCCACATTGTCCGGAATAGTAATGGTAAGTCCATTGCAGCCACTGAAAGCGAATCCCTCAATGGTGGTCAGGCTATTGGGCAACTTGACACTTGACAATTTCTCACAGCCATAAAAGGCACTGTGTCCTATTGTTGTTACACCTTCTGGCAAATCAATACGGGAAAGACTGGAACAACCCCAAAAAGCACTGCGCGCTATTGTTGTCACACCTTCTGGTAGGATAATGTCAGCAAGACTGGAACAATACTCGAAAGCTGCCATTCCTATCGTTTTCACACTATTATCATAGATAACCACTTTGTTAAGAGAATGACATGAGAAAAAAGCATTGTCATCTATTGATGTGACACTTTTAGGCAGTAATATCGTCTGTAAACCGCGGCTGGTAAACATACGTTCACCAATGGTGTTCTCTGTTGGCAAATACTCCTTTCCTGATGAGCTGCGGAGATAATATTCTCCATCCGCTACGATATTCGCCTCGGTCATATCCAAATAAACCAATTTCCCCTCCGTGTTGGCGTGATTATATGTTCCCGCCATTTCACGGATAAATGCAATGTCCTTTCCTCCTAAGTTCCCGGAAACTTCCAGTTCCTCAACATTCAGTTTTTCTGATTCTGCAATATAGTCAGACAATGTGCCCGCCTTTTCTACATGAACCTTCACCCTCTTTCCCTTAGCGGACTGGCTGATGGTCAAAGCCTCTTCAATCCCGCTGGTGGTATTCTTGAAAACAACTTCTGCTGTTCGCGAAGTTTCACCCGTATTCTCAGCTATCTTCAAATACTTTTTATGCGTTGACAATCCACGGGTGGAACTCTCGCTTATCCACTCTATATCCGGAAGCTGCATCTCAAAATCCACATTCGCATCAATTTTCACTTCAACTATGCCCCCTTCACTGCCGACTTTCACCTCTTTCTCTGAGATGATGATGGCATCTTTCTGCGCTTGCATGACAGTCAGCGTGTCAGCTATGTTGCTATCGGACTTGTCACGGTATATGATTTCTGCTTTCCTACCGTCATAAGAATCATTGGGTGCAACAGTATAATGCAGTGTGTGGCTGGACATGCCGCGTGTCATGGTTTCCTTTATCCAATCTACAGAAGGCATGACGACCTCATAATCACAATTGCTCCTCAGTTCCACCGTAATCTCTTCCCCTGAAGCGCTTACATGACAGTCGTTCTGGCTCAAAAGGATTATGGAACCACCGGCTTGGTAGATATGTACCGTTTCCGTTAAGGAACCGTCTGAAAAGATTATGCTTCCCTCACGTTTTTTACCGTCTTCGTTCATGGCAACAGTGTAACTTTTTGTCGTGGTGGACAATGCCCGGGTACTGTTGCTCTCTTTTATCCAGTCTTTGCATTCCTCACCAATAGTTGCGGTATAGCTGACATTGGATTTCACTTCTACTGTGACAGTTCCTCCCGCTTGGTCCACCTCAAACTTGTCATTGGTAAGCAGGAGGGCGTCCTTCTGTTTTTGGGAAACCACAAAGCTTTTGACTTCCGTACCCGCCTTTAAAGTGACTGTCACACTGCGGTCGTCATAGGTTTCGTTTGGAGTTGTGGTGACCTTTATGGTGTGGCTACCTGCATTCCCGCTTGTAGGGGCAACGGTGCACCAGGGGGCTCCCCCGTTCCGTGTGGAAGCTACGCTTACTACCCATGCAGTGTTTGTCGTAAAGGAAAATGTCTGTTCGCCTGCTCCTTCTGTAAAATTCATATTTCCCTGCTCAAAATCGATAATGTTCTCAGATTGTTTCGGGGCGTTGTCATTCTCTTTGCTGCAAGCTGTAAAGAATATGCATAATGGCAACAGTATGAATAAAATAGATATTTTTTTCAGTTTCATACTTTTTGAATTTAATATTTCATTGTGATATTCCAATAACTTTCAGGTTCCTGAAGAGTTTTATTTGTTAAATTACAAAACTTATCGCTTGATGTAAATATAGATGAATCCCTATTAGATTTTGCGATACTCTGTGAGTTCATAATCTTCATAAAAGATTCCGTCTTCTGTGTATTTATCCGTTGTTTCGATTATTAATTGAGAGTCTGTTAATGTTTTTACTTTTATCGATTCTGATTCGTTGTTGTCGGTTATTGTAATTATTCCATTACTATAACTCCATTTACCTTCATCGAACCAATCCCATTTGTCTGTATGGTATTCAGCACTCTTACATGTTCCATCTTCTTTGAAAACCAATTTAAAACCAACCAAATCATTACCTTCATCTTTGCCTTCATCTACGATCTCTCCGTTTTCCTTATACTGATAAGTGCAAGATATTCTTTCCCAAGTACCTATTAAGGCGGATGAAGATTCGGGGCCTTTTTCGTCATCATCGGAACATGCACTAAAACCGAAAGCCATAATAGACATTAATCCCAACAAAAATAAAAAATAAGTTTTTTTCATAATACAACTAATTTTTAAGTACACCTTTCAGCTCCTCAAGGTTTTCTATTAAACACAAAGCGTGGAACTGCAATGCCACGTTCTGGTTGGAGGTCCTAGGAAAACCTTGTACACGGATATGGTTATAGCAGCCCACGCTATATGCGTGAGAACCACTATGCTATCCTTGTGTACAATTGCGAATTTCCTAGGTTCCCAACCACAAGATAAGCATAACGCTTCTTCAAATTCTAAAATGTCTTGAAGAGAGTTTCCTCTCTTCAAATGCAAAAATATGAAAAATGCAGAAAGCGCAATAATATTTCCTGCATTTTTTATGTTGGCACATAAGTATTTATAATCATTACAGTTTGAATCCCTTGTTTTTCCGTTGCGGTTGCTGTATCGTTGGTCGTATCCGTCGGAGCAGCCTCTCGAACTGCTCCCTGAACCAGTCGAGGATGTTCTTCCCGTTGATGCGCAGGACAAAGCGTTTCCCTCTCTCTCCCTGCTCTATTCCCATCTGTGCGGTGGCACCCGTCACGGAGAGGGCTCTCTTGTGTTCCTCGGAGTAAAGGTTCCCGCTGTACTCCAACGGCTGGAACGTGAAAAGCCGGTCCGTCTGCTCGGGCGTGAAGCCTGCCGAACGGCAGTACCTCTCCATGCGCATCGCGTCGGCGAAAAGAGGGAACCAGCCGCACGCACGCTCCGTCCATTTTTGCAGATATGCCGTCCGCTCCTTTTCCCTTTCCAGTTTTTGGATGTAGTCGGTCTGCACCGTGGCAAGTTCCCTGCCGTACTGTGCCCGCTGCCGTTGCAGACTGGCCTGCAAGTCCTCTATGCTCTCTTCACGGGCGGCTATTTCGTTTTGCAAGCTGCGGTTGTCCGCCTCCAGCTCCTTGATTTTCCCACTGCCCAAAAGAGAACCCATCTTCGCTATGATGGCAGTCTTTGCTTCCATCTTGACCGCCTCCAGCTTTTGCGTGTTGATTTCCTTTCTGGCCGTTTCCAGCCGTTTTTCCGCCTCTTCCTGCTCGGCTTGGAGTTGTCGCACGTTCTCTTCCAGTTCGTCCGTCTGCCGCCTCAAATCGCGGTAATACTGGGCGGTGGAGACATGCCGGGCTTCCGAACCTCTTATCCCGCGTTGCAGGCCGTATTTCACCATGACTCTGGCATAGTCGTCGTGGTAGGCAATCAGTCTGGTGCGGTTCAGCACGTCGTCGGCACACAGCCGGGCGGCATTCGCCTTCTTGCGGTAGGTTCGCCCTCCCTCCTGCGGCTTCTTCTGCCCCGCCTTCCTGCGCTCTCCCGTCACTATCGGTACGAGCGTGGCGTGTATGTGCGGCGTGTGCTCGTCCATGTGCAGCACCGCCGAGACCACGTTCTCCCGCCCGAAGGTCCTGTACAGCCAGTCCATGCTGTCCCGGCACCAGTCGTCCAGTCTTCCGGCTTTCTCTATTTCCATCATGTCCTCATGTGTTCCTGAGAGCATGACACGGATGGCGCGTACCTGGTCGTGGGTGATTTTCCTTCTGATGCCCGCACTGCTGATGCGGGCGGCAATCGCGTCGTCACGCTCCCTGATGCCTTCGGGCATCCGGACGAGCTCGCGGTTCAGGTGCGTGCGCATGGGATCGACGTTCGGTGCTATCACCCTGCGCTCGATATGGTCGGACATCCGGCTGTCGGATGCCCCCTTCGCTTTTCTGAAATCGAGTGAGAAATATCCCATTGTAAAGTCTTTTTAGGTTTGACAATTCCGCCTGCCGTGCGGATATGCCTCACGGCGAACGGGGTGTGCAGAGGGGCCGGCCCCTCGCCTCAATAGGGCGTTTTTAGCTGCGCTTGCGCTGCGTGAAGAAAACGCCCTATTGAGCTATGGCTTTTCACTGTACAAAAAGCCTGCGGGATACGTGCGGTTACATTCCGATGCCCTTCCCCTTTTTCTTGCCCGGCTGCTGCACCCACTGTACTTGCTTTGTCTGCTGTACCGGGTTCGCCTGCTGTGACAATTTTTTTCCGTTCAGGTAGTCGTTCAGGTCCTTGTACCCGCTGTACACATATGATGCGTCGCGGACACGCGAACCGTACTCTCTTTGGATTTCGCGCAGGGCTTCCAGCCCGGCGCGGTCGTTGTCAAGGAAGCAGTGTATCCGCTCATAATCCCCCAACGGCCGCAGGGCTTTGGAAAAGTTGGAAACCGAGTTCAGCACGATATGGTCCTGTCCGCCAAGGGCGGGGCGGTCGGGATGCCTCTCCTGCCGCAGCGTGAGGAAGGAGAGGTAGTCCATGAAACCTTCGAAGAGGCAGCAGGTTTCCCCCGGTTCCGTTTGCCGTATGTGGGTGATGTCTTTCGGGGCTATGCAGCCCTTGAAGAACTTGTTGCGTATCTCGTAGCCTCCCGAACGGTTGGGAAAACCGACGGCAAAGTAGGGTTTGCCGTCGGTCAGATAGTGCACCTCCCTGCATTCTCTTTTTGCCAGTTCCGTATTTATCCCCCTTTCCCGCAGATAGGAGAATAAGGCGGGGGAAGAAAGCGGCATTACTTCCAACTGCCGGAAGCTTGGTTGTGATAATGTCTGCCCGCCAAAAGAGAAGGAGACGGGGCGCACGTGCGGTGCCTGCCTTGCTATCATTTCCAGAAGGTAGGGCACATGGTCGGATGCGTAGAGTTCCGCCGCCAGTGCGATGATGTTGCCGCCTTTCCCGGTGGCAAAGTCGTACCAGAGATTACGTTCGGTGTTCACCTTGAACGAGGCCTCGGTTTCCTCCCTCAGCGGTGACTTGTACCATAGGTTGCCGCCCTGCCGTCTTACGGGCGAGTACCCCAGACTGTGCAGGTATTCGGCTATGCCGATTTGTTTCGCTGTCTGAATGTCCATACGTTTGAGTGTTTGAATGAATGACTGTTTTTGTTTTTCGCCCGCACCTTCTTATATAAGGTACGGCATATACATGGCTTCACTTAAATGCTCGTATATATAGGATACGGATATTAAGTGAAGCGGTTGCGTGATGTCCGCTCACCGCTTCGCTTTTCCCTTATATATAGGCACCGTGAATAAAGTGAAGCGTTTTTCCGCAGCCGGGCTAATAGTGGAAGTCGGGCATGAAGGTGTATTTCCTGCCGTTCTCCTGCACTATCATCCGCTTGTTGCGCAGCGTGGTGATGAGTGATACCGCCTTGTGGTGGTTCAACTTCACGCCGACGGCGGCATAGGCATTTATCAGCGCGTCCTCCAGCTCCTTGTAGCCGTATTCGCTTTTCAGTGCGAATGCCGCCTCCAGCGCGATGCGGTGCTGTTGCTCCGTGATGTGCCTGTACGCGTCGAACGGCTCCTGCTGCGGTCTTCCGGCTTTCCTCTCCTGCGGGGCATAGTTCTCCACCAGTTCGGGAAGTGCCCTGTCATTGATGCGGAAGGCGAACGGCTCGAAGTCCATCGCCCGGATGTGCATGGCCGACACCCGGCTGGTGTCGGCGTCGCCCTTGTCCTTCTCCACCAGCAGCACCGTCTCGGCCTTGTTGTTCAGTTCCGTGCCGATGTGCCCGCGTGCGTTCTCGTCGCCCTTGTTCTGGTGCAGTATCGTGTGGATGTGTATCTGGCGGTCGTCCGTCCACTGCATCAGCTTGGAGATGATGCGCGTGGATTCGCCGGGGCTGTTGATGTCGTACACCATGTCGCGGATGCCGTCTATCACGACAAGTCCCAGTTCCGGGATATTGTAGATGGCCTGCTCCACAGCCGCGATGCGTTCTTTCGGGGTGTACTTGCGCAGGGCGAGAAATTCGAGGTGCTCGCTGTCCCGGTCGGTCGGCAGGTCTGCCATGCGCAGGATGCGTTCCATCACCTTGAGACAATGGTACGGGCTCTGTTCGGTATCAACGTAGAGGATTTTCCGCTTGTCCTTGGGCAGTTCCGCCGAGTACAGCAGTACCGTGCCGTTCTTCAACGCCGCCGCGACGATGGCAGAGACGTTGAACGTCTTCTTGCTTTTCGCCTTGCCGATGGACGCGCTGAAATTGCCCAGCGTGCCGACGACAGTGCCGTTCGCCTTCAGTATCTCGGGAGCCTTCTCACATTTCATGCCGATGCTCAGCCGTGAGGCCTGCCAGATGATGATGGCGTTCTCACGGGTCACTTCTTCCATGCGCTCGTTACTTTCCATGGCTGCGGAGTTTTCGGTTTGCGCTTCTGGCGATGGCGAGTGCCGTCTCGCCCTTGTCGTTCACACGTCTTGCGAGGCTTTCGGCCCATACGAGCAGCTCCCTGCGGGAGAACAGCAGTTTGTTTCCGTACTTGCGGAACGGCACGTTCCCCTTGGCGGTCAGCTTGTAGAGGCGGGCCTTCGAAATCAGGAACCCGTGCTGTTCGAGT
>OHAW01000824.1_pt1 | contig 11794 bp, 5 predicted proteins | sample 1577221 | NCBI WGS metagenome assembly OHAW01 (sample SAMEA3879583, study PRJEB24766) | human gut metagenome | biome: human-associated habitat; feature: feces | place: USA | collected 1985/1987 | reverse complement strand
CCGCGAAGGTAACGCTCCCGGTCTTCCGGTTTCGGTTCCAGACGCCAGCGGGTGATGAAGGGTTTCTTGTCTACACGCTGCTGACCGTCACTGTAATTCAATAACGGATTGGTAAAGTAACCTACACGCGGACTATCCAGACGTCCCATCATCGGTTTCTCCGGCAACAGCAACAGAGAGGAACTGACTTCGACCGTAACAAACACAGTCGTTGTTCCCTCAGTCACCTTAGTTGTCAACTCGGAAGTAGCTACCACATTGTTCTCAAAAGCTTTGATAGATAAAATGCGGGAGAGATTTTTGATGGCCGAAGTTCCCAGGTTGATATTTGTAAAGACATTATTGATGCTCGTCTCCGTACCATCATAAATATCGTTGACCTTGACCACTATCATGGTAGAGTCATTATTGAATGCTTCTATCTTGAAACCGGCTATCAGCGGAGAAATATAATTATCCAGTACGGACTGCCGTATGGCATCCTCATCCGGCGCCAATGGAAGAGGACGGCTCTGACGTACCAACAGCTTGTTGGCAGCCTTGTCCAATTCAAAACGCACCATCTGATTTTCGTAATTCGTACCACGGTTCACACCCGCCTCATTCAGTTCGGAAGGAACACGCTGTAATTTATTTACTACCAGCATATCACGTCCCAGCAGCCTTGCCGGCACTTCAAAGTAATAATCGCTCTTCTTCTGGTAAACATTGAACATTCCCTTGCAGGCAATAGCACCTGAACCCGTCAATTTCTCGTAGTCGCTCTTGGATTGAACGCTGTCCTTGGCTTCACTCTTCTTTTTCTTACGGAACCATCCCATAGCTTCGGAAGAAGCAAAATCAGATGTACCGGCATGCAACAATACGGCAGGCTCACACATGAGTACTCCCGCAACTGCCACGACTGGCAGGATTGTCTTCAATTTCATCAATTCAAACTCTAACTTTAATGCAACAATTACTCCGTTAACTCTCTCTTTGACGTATGTTAATAAATACCAACCGCCAGTTTGTTCTACCTCCATAGAACGGTAAACGGGGCGCAAAGATACAAAAAGTATATTTTAAAAGTCACTAAACAACGCTCATTTATGTTTTTTCCATAAACAATATGAAGACTTTTATATATTATTATTTTTTCTCCAATCCTTTATCATTGCTTCTTCACATGAAATTTTGTACCACTGACACCAAATAATCTTCCCCAATTGGCGGCAAAACAATGATAATATTGTATCTTTGCACCGTTTTTAACTTAGAAAATAAATAAGATAACAACGATATGATAGCTAAAATCAATCAGCTTCTGCAGGAAGTAGAGGCACTGAAAGCCGCTAACCCCGAGGAATTAGAGGCACTCCGCATCAAATACCTCAGCAAAAAAGGAGCCATCAATGACTTGATGGCAGATTTCCGCAATGTAGCCGCCGAACAGAAAAAAGAAGTGGGTATGCGCTTGAACGAACTGAAAAACAAAGCACAAGAAAAGATTGCCGCCTTGAAGGAACAGTTCGAAAGCCAGGATACTGGTTGTGACGATATTGACTTGACTCGTTCAGCCTACCCGATAGAATTAGGAACCCGCCATCCGCTTTCCATCGTGAGAAACGAAATCATCGATATATTTGCCCGTATGGGATTCAATATCGCCGATGGACCGGAAATGGAAGACGACTGGCACGTATTCTCCTCCATGAATTTTGCCGAAGACCATCCGGCACGCGACATGCAGGATACGTTCTTTATCGCCAAGAACCCCGACGTGCTGCTGCGGACCCACACCTCGTCGATTCAGGTGCGGACGATGGAGCGGCAGAAGCCGCCGATCCGGGTGATCTGCCCGGGCCGCGTTTTCCGCAACGAAGCGATTTCTTACCGCGCACACTGCATCTTCCACCAGATCGAGGGACTCTATATCGACGAGGGCGTGTCGTTCGCCGATCTGAAACAGTCGATCCTCTACTTCGCCAAGGAGGTTTTCGGCGAGAACGCCACGATCCGCATGCGCCCCTCGTACTTTCCCTTCACCGAACCGTCGGCCGAGGTCGATGTGTCGTGCAACCTCTGCGGCGGCAAGGGCTGCAACGTCTGCAAGGGCACGGGTTGGCTGGAGATCATGGGCTGCGGCATGGTCGATCCCAATGTGCTTGAGGCCAATGGAATCGATTCGAAGAAATATTCCGGGTTCGCGTTCGGCATGGGGGTCGAGCGTATCGCCATGCTCAAATACGGCGTGAAGGACCTGCGGCTCTATTTCGAGAACGACGTGCGGTTCCTGCATCAGTTCGATACGGTGCTTTAGGCGCTGCGGTACGCTCCCCGGGTCGGGGAGCGGCAATCGCCCGCCGGATGCCGGGATGTTCCGGGGATGAAGTGCCGTATCGTTCGCGGGAATACGAAAAGCGGTTGTCCGACGTTTTCCCGACAGACGAAGGGAGGGGTTGCGTCTGTCCATTGCACTCTTCCGGCGAAGAACGAAGATACAAACTCAACGATTTCAATGAAGCGGATGCTTGCGATTCTGGTGCTCTGCACGGCTTTCTCCACGGGGTTCGTCCCGCAGGGAGAGGCGTTGCCCGCACCTGCGGCGGAGGCCTCGTGGCCCGACTCGCTGCGACCGACCGAATACTATACCGAAGGTGTGAAAAAACTCCTGATCGGAGAGGACACCCTGGCGGCTCGGGCACTGTTCCTGCAGGCCCTGGAGCTCGATTCCGCGTATGCTCCGGCCTGGTTCCGCCTCTCTTCGGTGACTCCCGACGGCGATCCGCAGGGTACGGCGTGGGCACGGCGTGCTTACCGGCTGGACTCGCTCAACAAGTGGTACGGGCAGCTTTACGGGCAAAAACTGCTTGCTGAGGGAGAACTCGACAAGGCGCGTCCGCTGTTCGTGCGGCTTTCGGCGCTCGACCCGACCAATCCCGACAACATTCGTATTCTGGCGATCCTGTACCAGCAGGCCGGGATGCCCTATTCGGCGATCGATATGCTCGATTCGGCCGAGATGCGTTTCGGTAAAATGCCTTTGTTGGGGGCGATGAAACGCCAGTTGCTGATTCGCACGGGGCAGTTGGACCGTGCGCTGGCCGAAGCCAGGGAGATGGCCGAGGCGATTCCCTACGAAGCGGAAAACCACGTGATTCTGGCCGACCTGTACGGTGCTGCCAAACAGGATTCGTTGGCCATAGCCGAGTATAACCGGGCGTTGGAGATCGACTCCATGAATGTCCCGGCGCTGGCTTCGCTCGCCGAATTCTACAACAAGCGCAACGATTCGCATGCTTATCTGGCCGTGTCGAAAAGGCTTTTCGAAATCGACGAGCTCCCCTTGTCGGAAAAGGTCCGCATTTTCCGGCAGCTGACGCTCGACGTCCGTTTTTACCGGGACAACTTCTTTCAGCTCAACGACTTGATTTCGACGCTTGCGATCCGCTATCCCGACGATAAGGACGTCGTCGAACTGTATGCGCAGCACCTGATCAATGCCGGGGAGCTGGAGCAGGCGCTGACCCTCTACAAGCTGCATCTGGCCGACCGGCCTCCCCAGTTGGACTATTACCGTGCGGTGATCGACATCGAAACTTACCGCAAGCGGCTCGATTCGGTTTATCTGTATATCGACCGGGCGCTCGAGGTTTTCCCTGGAAATACCGAGCTGTATGCCCGCAAGGGACACGCCCAGGGGTATGCCGGAAAGTTGTCGCAATCGATCGGCAGCTATAAGAAAGCCCTCGAATACGCCGATACGGACTCCCTGCGCGGGGCCGTGTGGGGATATATCGGCGACGCTTATCACCAGATGGAGGAGGCCGGACGGAAGGACTCGGAACGGGACAAATACCGCCGCCGGTGTTTCGAGGCTTACGACCGTTCGCTGCATTATTACTACGATAACCCGATGGTGCTCAATAACTACGCCTATTTTATAAGCGAATCGTCCCGGGATCCCCGTCAGCTCGACCGGGCCTTTGCCATGGCAGCCCGTGCGGTGGAGCTGGACGGCAACAACGCCACGCTGCTGGATACCTATGCCTGGGTGCTGTTCCGTCTTGGACGGCTGCAGGAGGCTCGTCGAACGATGCAGCAGGCGATCTCTTTCGACCGCAGCGAGAATCCGGAACTCTACCTGCATTACGGGGACATCCTGGCGGCTCTCGGGGAGAAGTTCATGGCCGAAACCTACTGGCGCAAAGCGCTGGAGAAGGGATATGACGATCCCCGGGCGATCGAAGAGCGTATCCGGCAACTCAAATCCAAGCCCTGATTATGCGACAAGCCTTGAACCATTCGTATCGTTTCCCGCAGCGGGCGGAGTCGGTCCGCACGCTGTGTATCCGTTTGCCGAAGGTCGTTTTGTTTCTTTTCCTTCTACTTGGTGCAGGGTCGCTTGCGGCCCAGAATACCGACCAGCAGATCGCGGCGCAGAAACGGTTGATCGCCGACCTCGAAAAGCAGATCGCCCGGGAGGAACAGGAGATTTCGAAGCTCAAGAAGGGACGTGCCTCGGCCGAGGAGACGGTGCGCCGTCTGGCCCGTCAGATCGATTCGCGCAACCAGCTGCTCGACGTGACGGAGCGGGATGCCCGTAAGCTCGAGGTCGAGGTGGCCCGTACGGACAGCGTGGCCCGGGGGCTGTCGGCATCGCTCGACGCCCATAAACGGCGCTATGCCGAGATGGTGCGCGAGGCATACCGCAACTACAAACACAACAATTATCTGACCTACCTCTTCTCTTCGAGCGACTTCAATCAGGTGGCCCGCCGCATCACCAATCTGCGGGAGGTGGCGGCCATGCGGGAACGGCAGATGGAGCAGATCGTGACGCTTTCGGAGCAGGTGTCCGTCGAGCGGACCCGGCTGACCGGGCAGCAGCGGGCGCTGGATTCGGTGAAGCGCAGCCTGACCACGCAGCGGACCCGCCTGCAGAAAGATTCGCAGGCGGCGCGTGCCAACATCAAGCAGCTCTCCAAGAAGGAAAAAGCTGCCCTGCAACAGAAAATCGCCCGCGAGCAGCGGCTTGACGTGGCGATCGACGAGCTGCGCAAGCTGACCCGGGGCAACAAGGAGGGCAACACCTTTACGGCGAAGACTTCGAATCTGCGGCTGCCGGTGGTCGGCGGCGGGGTGAAGCGCTACAAGGGCAATATGGCCGAGATCGCGGGGCCGAAGGGGGCGCAGGTGATTTCGATCTACGAAGGCAAGGTCGTCGAGGTGAAACGCAACCGGGTCACCAACAAATACGACGTCTATATAGCCCACGGCGAATACATCTCTTCGTATGCCAACCTCAATTCCGTGACGGTGGGCAAGGACGACAAGGTGGCCCGCAACCAGCAGATCGGAACGATCGGATCGGGGGTCGATGTGACGACCATGCAGCCCGAGTACAAGATGGTGTTCGGTATTTACGGACCGTCGCCCAAAGTACAGATGCGTGCTTCGGATTGCTTCAAAAAATAACCGTCTATGGCCGTACGCTATTATACCGATGACTGTACCTATCGCCTGCCGCAGAAACGGCTCACGGCCGTGTGGCTGGACCGCGTAGCCAGGGAAGAGGGGTATGAACTGGGGGATGTGACCTATATTTTTTGCTCGGCGGCCCGCCTGCTGGATATGAACCGGCAGTTCCTCGGGCACGACTACTATACCGACGTCATCACGTTCGATTACAGCGACCGCAAGGGCGCCCGGATCGTGTCGGGCGATATTTTCATCGATGTGGAAACCGTTGCGGACAATGCACGCGAATACGGCGCCGCGAAGCTGACCGAAATGCGCCGCGTGGTGGTGCACGGTTTGCTCCATCTGTGCGGACAGAAGGATAAGACACCCCGTGCGAACGCTCAAATGCACCGCAAGGAGGATCGCTACCTCCGACAGTGGGATGAGCTGTCCAAAGGGCTGAAATAGGGCTTTGCGAGGGGATTCGGTCGCGGGGTTACGGGCCCTTTCCCGGCAGGATTATTTTTAATGCCTGAAATATCCCGTAAAATCGTTCGAATATATCATACGGTCGGTTCTTTCCCGACGGCGGGATGGGCGGCTCAAGGTGCTGAAAAGACGGTTTGCAGAGGGAGCCGGCCGCAGGGTTGCGAACTCTTTCACGAAAGGATGTATTTTTAACGCCTGAAATGCTCCTTAAAATCGTTCGAATATACCATAACGGTCGGTTCTGTTCCCGACGGCGGAATGGACCGTTAAAGACGCTGAAACGGCGGTTTATGGGCGGATTCGTCTTTTGTTTGGAACCGGTTCCCGAAAAAAGATGGATTTTCCCCGGCAATCGTATATTTCAATGTCCGTCATTCGACGGTCGTTCGTTCGCGGCCGGAGTCCGTGTCTGTAATGCCGACTCTCTCTTAAATCCTTTCTTCGGAGGGAGATTCGGGTCGCTGCGCCTCCAAAAAGGACGTTATGATCGCGTTTTCCTTCGTTGGGACTGAAGCGGACGAATTCGCTTGCGGGAAGTGCCGGCTGCGGTGGCTGCGGCAGCAGTTGTGGGGGCTGTCGATCGGGTCCGCTGCGCGGCGAATCGGTAGCCGGGAAAGGTGGACTGCGAAGATTCGGCTTTCGGAGGAGGCGTTTCCGCCGTGCGGGGACGGATCCGGCCGTTGGTTGTGTCCGCAACCCTTTAATCGTTTGTATTCTTCGGGAATGTGGCGGCAGGGATTGCCGGTTCCTTGCCGGAGAGAAGTTTATTTTTGCGGGAAAATGCCGGCAAGGTTCGGTGCGGGTCGCCGGAGTGTGCCGGAAGCGGGGAGAATCCGTTTTTGGCGGGACAGCCCGTGCTTGCCGATCTTTTCGGCGCTGCGGCGACGTTTTGCCGCGAGGTTGCCGTTTTCGATCCGACTTTCGCCGTCGGACGGCGGATAGCTGGGCGAAAGTTGCCGTTGCGTGCGGTTTCGGTTTTTTCGGATAAGCGACTTTGTTCGTATCTTTGCCGTGCGGCGGTCGGTCGTCGGATTGACGGCCGGCGGTGTTTTCCGCAATTCATGGAAAAGGAGATATGGTTTTACATTACGATATCATCGTGGTCGGCGGCGGTCATGCCGGCTGCGAGGCGGCTTCGGCGGCAGCGCGGCTCGGCTCCCGCACGCTGCTCGTGACGATGGACATGACCAAGTTGGCCGATATGTCTTGTAATCCGGCCGTAGGTGGTGTTGCTAAAGGACAGATAGTCAGAGAGATAGATGCTTTAGGAGGGCAGATGGGACGGATTACCGACCTTACGGCTGTCCAGTTCCGCATGCTCAACCGCTCGAAAGGGGCGGCGATGTGGAGTCCCCGGGCCCAGTGCGATAAGTCGCGTTTCTCGGCCGAATGGCGGCGTACGCTGGAGAATACCCCCAACCTCTATCTTTGGCAGGACACTGCGGTCGAACTGCTCTTCGGGCAGCGGCCTGCGGAGGAGGGTCGGCCGCAAGTGCGCGGGATTCGGACACAGATGGGGGTGGAGTTCTCGGCCGACTGTGTGATCCTGACTGCCGGGACGTTTCTGGCGGGGGTGATGTATTGCGGTCGTTCACACGCCGAGGGCGGCCGTGCGGGGGATTCGGCTTCGCACGGAGTGACCGAATCGCTCGTGGCGATGGGTTTCGAAGCCGGCCGGATGAAGACCGGGACCCCTGCACGACTCGATGCGCGGACGATCAATTTCGAAATTCTGGAACCGCAATACGGGGATGAAAATCCCTCGAAATTTTCCTTTTCCGCCGATACGCATCCGGTGCAGAATCAGCTTCCGTGCTTTTTGGTCTATACTTCGAAGAAGGTGCATGACATTCTGCGGAAGGGTTTCGGCGATTCGCCGCTTTTCAACGGTACGATCCGGGGGATCGGTCCCCGTTATTGCCCGAGTATCGAGGACAAGCTCAACACATTCGCCGATAAGGACCAGCACCAGCTTTTTCTCGAGCCGGAGGGTCGTTCGACCAACGAATATTATCTGAACGGGTTCTCCTCGTCGTTGCCCTGGGACATTCAGTGGGAGGCATTGCACGCCATCGAGGGGTTCGAAGATCTGCATATTTTCCGTCCGGGTTATGCGATCGAGTACGACTATTTCCTGCCGACGCAACTGCACCATTCGCTCGAAACCAAGCTGGTGGACGGACTCTATTTCGCCGGCCAGATCAACGGGACGACCGGCTATGAAGAGGCCGGGGCGCAGGGGGTGATGGCCGGTATCAATGCGCATCGCCGCAGGATGGGGGAGGAACCGCTGGTATTGGCACGCGACGAAGCCTACATCGGGGTATTGATCGACGACCTGGTGACCAAAGGGGTGGATGAGCCTTATCGTATGTTCACTTCGCGTGCCGAGTATCGGATTCTCTTGCGGCAGGATAATGCCGACATTCGATTGACTCCGATCGGATATAAAATCGGGCTGATTTCGCAAAAAAGGTACGATAGTTTCTGCAAAAAAAATCGACTCGTAGAATCGCTCGTAGCATTCGCTCGCGGACTGAGTGTCAAACCGGACGAAATTAACGACTGTTTGAAATCGCTCGGTTGCGACGCGATTTCGCAAGGTCGGAAACTGCACGACTTGTTGATGCGTAACAATGTGACCTTCGATCTGCTCTCGGGTGTTTTACCGAAGCTCGGCGATTTTCTGCGCGAGCAGGAGATGGATGCCGAGGTCGTCGAGGAAGCCGAGATCCAAATCAAGTACAAGGGGTATATCGAACGGGAGAAATTCATTGCCGACAAATTGCATCGCCTGGAGAATATCCGTATCCCGGCCGATTTCGATTTCCATTCGATGAATGCCCTGACGATCGAAGCCCGGCAGAAACTCACCCGAATCCGACCTGCGACGATAGGGCAGGCTTCCCGTATTCCCGGAGTTTCTCCGGCGGATGTGAATGTGTTGCTGGTGAAATTCGGTCGGTAAAGTATCGGGTAATGCAGTTTAACCGCTATGTTCCCAAATTTGACAATCGTTTTTGGATGTATTTGTCGTTTATCAATGCGGATTAAGATCGGTCGATAAATTGTGCGATTGTATTTTTCTATCTTTTATATCGGGAGTAGCTGCGGCTATTCCCGATTTTTTTACGGCTGTTTGTAAGTGGTGGCAAAGAAAATATGCAGTAAGAAAAAAGGATGTTCCACGTGGAACATCCTTTTTTCTTGAGTTTTGCAGGCGTCGATTACATGACGATCGTGCACCAGTTGTGTTTGTCTTCGGTGCGGCCGTACTGGATGTCCTGCAAAAGCGTATAGAGTTGCAGAGAAACCTTGCCTACTTCGTCGCCGTAGGTGTAGGTTTGCTTCGTGTCCATGTCGTAAATGCTGCCGATCGGCGAGATGACAGCTGCCGTACCGCAAGCGCCGCACTCCTCGAAAGTCGGGAGTTCGTCCACCGGAATATGACGCTCCTCGACCTTCAGACCCAGGTCTTGAGCCAATTGACGGAGGCTCTTGTTGGTGATCGACGGAAGTACGGAGTTCGACTTCGGCGTGATATACGTGTTGTTCTTGATGCCGAAGAAGTTGGCTGCACCGCACTCTTCGATGTATTTGTGTTCGGTTGCGTCGAGGTACATGATGCTCGCATAGCCGAGCTCGTGTCCGTGCTCGCCCGACATAAGGCTGGCTGCATAGTTACCGCCCACCTTCACGTCGCCTGTTCCACGTGGAGCAGCGCGGTCCTGCTCCCGGTCGATAGCAACCCGAATCGGTTTGATTCCCGATTTAAAATAGGCTCCGACGGGCGAACAGTAGACGATCAGCAGGGCTTCCCTGGCCGGTTTCACGCCCAATCCGACCGTCGTTCCGAACATCACCGGACGCAGGTAGAACGATGCGCCGGTGCCGTAGGGCGGGATGAAACGCTCGTTGCGCTTAACCACTTCTACGCAGGCTTTGACGATCATATCGATCGTCGGTACGGGCAGGCAGAGGCGTTTTGCCGACGACTGCAAGCGTTTTGCATTCTCTTCGACGCGGAACAGACGTACTTTGCCGTCAGCGCCCCGGAAGGCTTTCAAGCCCTCGAAAAGAGCCGTGCCGTAGTGAAGGCAGGATGCCGACATGTGCATGTTGATGTACTCGTCGCTTGTAATTTCCATTTCGCTCCACTTGCCGTCCGTGCAAGTATAGCGGGCATTGAAATCGGTCTTCATGTAGTTGAAGCCGAGAGAGCCCCAATCGATGTTCTCCATTGTTTTTTAATATTAAAGGTTGTATCTTTTGTTCAAGAAATATCTTTATTATCCGACTGTCGCACCCGGATTTGTCTGATCGTCAGGTTGTAACAGCCTTAATTTGCCCGAAGCGTCCTGGGCCATCAGAATCATGCCACGAGAGAGGATGCCCTTCAGTTCGCGCGGTTCCAGATTCACCAGTACGAGTACCTGTTTCCCGACGAGTTCTTCGGGTGTGTAGTATTCGGCAATGCCCGAAACGATTTCGCGCTTGTCGATGCCCGTATCGACGGTCAGTTTCAACAGCTTTTTCGTCTTGGCGACTTTTTCAGCGGCGAGGATCGTCGAAACACGGATATCCATCTTTTGAAAATCGTCGAAAGTCGTCGTTTCCTTTTGATCTTCAACGTGTTGTGCTGCTTCGGCCGAAGCATTCGCCGCTTTGGTCGCCGCCAACTTGTCGAGCTGGCGTTGGATTACGTCGTCCTCGATCTTTTCGAAGAGAAGCACGGCTTCGCCGATCCGATGTCCGGCAGCGAGCAGGTCGGTGCTGCCCAGTTTCTCCCAGCCGAAGGGTCCTGCCTGCAACATCCCGACGATCTTCTTCGCCGAGAAGGGCATGAACGGTTCGATGGCGATCGAGAGGTTTGCGGTGATCTGCAAAGCGATGTTCAGGATCGTCTTGACCCGTTCGGGATCGGTTTTGATGAGTTTCCACGGTTCGGTGTCGGCCAGGTATTTATTGCCCAGACGTGCGATGTTCATCGCCTCCTTCAAGGCTTCGCGGAACCGGTAGTTTTCGATGTTGTTTTCGAGGGCTTCCTTCGCGCCGGAGAGTTCCCGAAGCGTTTCGCGGTCGTAGTCCGTCAGTGCGCCGCAGGCGGGCACTGCACCGTCGAAGTATTTGTGTGTCAGGACTAAAGCCCGGTTTACGAAGTTGCCCAGCACGGCTACCAGCTCGTTGTTGTTACGGGCTTGGAAGTCCTTCCAGGTGAAGTCGTTGTCCTTGGTTTCGGGGGCGTTCGCGCAGAGCACGTAGCGCAGCACGTCCTCCTTGCCGGGGAAGTCGGCCAGGTATTCGTGCAGCCAGACGGCCCAGTTGCGCGAGGTCGAGATCTTTTCGCCCTCGAGGTTCAGAAATTCGTTGGCAGGGACGTTTTCAGGCAGGATGTAGCCGCCGTGCGCCTTGAGCATGGCCGGGAAGACGATGCAGTGGAAGACGATGTTGTCCTTGCCGATGAAGTGCACCATTTTGGTCTCTTCGTCCTTCCAGTATTTCTCCCAGTCGGGCGTCAGGTCCTTGGTCGCCGAGATGTAGCCGATCGGCGCGTCGAACCAGACGTAGAGCACCTTGCCTTCGGCCCCTTCGACCGGTACGGGAATGCCCCAGTCCAGGTCACGGCTCACCGCACGCGGTTGCAGACCGCCGTCGAGCCAGCTCTTGCATTGCCCATAGACGTTGGTTTTCCACTCTTTGTGCCCTTCGAGGATCCATTCGCGCAGGAAACCCTCGTATTGGTCCAACGGCAGATACCAGTGCTTGGTGGCGCGTTTCACGGGTACGGAACCCGATACGGCGCTGTGCGGGCTGATCAGTTCGTCCGGCGAAAGGGTCGATCCGCATTTTTCGCATTGGT
>OHAW01000818.1_pt1 | contig 11822 bp, 25 predicted proteins | sample 1577221 | NCBI WGS metagenome assembly OHAW01 (sample SAMEA3879583, study PRJEB24766) | human gut metagenome | biome: human-associated habitat; feature: feces | place: USA | collected 1985/1987 | reverse complement strand
TCGATTCCGTCTTTCACAATATCTGAGACAGCTTTCTTGATTGCCGGTACCAGCACGTCAAGAAAAATATAAGTTTTGACATTAGATACATCCTCGGAGATAAATACATCTTTGAATTTGCTTACCTCACTCTTCTTTTTTCTCTTAACATTACCGGTAACGACCTTATTTACTTTTTTCTCAGCAGCTTCTTTAGCTTCAGCTTTTGCTTTATGGGAATTTGATCTATAATCTTCCATGAGTTCTCCTCTCTTAATCAACCATCATAATTTTTCCGGGTAACGTTATGCGTGTTCCCGCAATACGGTTATTTCTTTTCTTAAACTGATATGTTAAATTACTCCTTGCTTTCTTCTCAGAAGGAGCAACAGTCTCTCCCTCCCAAATATCAGCAAGAAGAGTGTCGAATTCCATGACCGGACCTTTGTAAATATACCTGGGCATGATACGCTCCTTTCCGTTGAAAACAAAAAGAGGAATACCTTGTTATAGGTACTCCCCTGTTAGAGAATATAAATCTTAGTTTTCTGATGCTTCATCATCGGTAGATTCAGCTTCGTCGATTACATAATCGGAATCAGCTACCACGTCAGAATCGTCATCGCTGCCTCCAGCTCTTGATCCGATCGCATAAGCTGCTACCAAACCCAGTCCGATCACTGCGCCTTTTGCAATATTCTTTCCGTGTTTCTGTAACCCGCTTTTTACTTTCGTTCCGAAAGCTTTAAGCTTTGATTCCTTAACTTCTTCAGTGGCTACTTCTGTCTCCGTATTCTCCTCTGTAGTTACCTCAACTTCTTTAACCTCTTCTGCTTTGATTTCTTTCATCTTAAATAATCTCCTTTCAGATTTTTATATTCTTTCCATTAAACAATATGTATTTTTCGCGAATCTACATAAGCTTTGAGAAGTCATATCTCGGCGCAATATGATAGTCCAGAGTAATGCAAGGTCTACCATCATCTGCAACCATGGCTCCGTAGCTTATTTCGAGCAAACCATCATCAAGATTCCAGCCAAGTTCATCACCCATGTCTGTATTACTCAAACCGATTTCATTATAAAAATCATTTAATGCCGCATACATCTCGTACACCATGGTTTCATTGATCTTGTTGACTGCAGCACGGATTGTCTGAATATCCGATTCAAAATATCGTCCGGAAATGCCGTCATAGCAAAGCTGCTTACCAGTCCCTGTGATGATCACTTCGTTTTTGGATACAGGCGTCTCGTCCAGATGTTTCTGGGAAACTTTATCTCGGATGACTTTTTCTTTATCTTCACCGATTTCTTCCACAACCTTCTCACGGTATTCGTTCAGCGCCGTTTCGGATAACTTATAGGCTGTAGCCAGTGCAGCATTTCTTTTCGCGTGTACCGAATGAGATCCGAGCAGACAAGCGATGGATGCGGCACCACTGATAGCTGCTGGAATATAACATTTCCATGTGGTTTTGACTACTTCAACGGGCTTGAGCTCTGGCATATCATCGTACGAATCATCTTCTTTCAACGTATCGCCATATTTCTCATATCTCTTTTCAGTCAGAAGTTCCAACGCTTTCGGAGTAGCCTTAACCGCTAAGACAGTCGCGGTAACGCCGCTCGCAATGCCAATCCCGAGCAGGATCTCAGGGCTTCGTTTTCCGAATCCTCGTTTCACAGTTTTAATGAATTTCATTACAGATTTGTTCATGATATCTCCTTTCAAATGAACATAGTTTTGTTAAACCAAAAATAAGAAGCCCATTAGGACTCCTTATCTGTTTTCTCGGTAATATACTCTTCAAGTTTTTTGTTGATTTCTTCTTTCGACTGCTTATCTGTAGCCCAGCTAGCAACTAATCCGCCAATAGCCACAGCAATCCAACCAGTCATTTTTATTAAATCATATTTCTTAATTTCTAGTATACCTCCTTTCCGTTAAAGTCGTTGGAATTCTCGCGAGTCAGTAATATTCATCATAGTTCAGAATTGGTTCGAACGGCATTTCAATAATATAAAAGACGGAACCATCATCGAGTTTTGCCGGAATGTGGTTGAATTCAATCCAGAACATTCCTTCATCCATCGGAGCCCATCCGGCTTCAGCACCCCAATCAGTAGGCTCCAGGCCGAGGAATTCATACAGTTCGTTTATCACAGCTTCTCCTCTGAGAATATAATTTCGGTTCAGGTGGTATTCTGCCATAAGAACCTGTTCGAGACTGGCTGTGAAGAACCTCTTCGAATACTCATCATACCAGAGAACCGGTTTAGATGAATTCTCCTCCAGCGATAAATCACAAGGCCCAGTTAAATATGAAGCATTGATGTATACAGTTTGAGATTTCTCTACTGCGAGAGCTTCAATAACTTTCTTATCGGCCTCATCGCCATACAATTCCTTGAGTTTTCGGCGATAGTCCTTAAAGCCCTGATCCAACAAAGCGTATGCGCTGGCCATAGAGGATTGAGTCTTTCGATTCAACATCTGAGCTCCAAATATACACACAATAGTAGCCGAACCCAGTAGCACTGTCGGAATATAAGGCACTGCAGCTACTTTAACTTTTTCAAGTGCAGTCAAATCCTCTCCTTTTTGAGCCTCCGCCTCCTGAATAAGTAACAGTGCTTTCGGTGTGGCTCTCGCCGTTGCGAATGCTGTAGATACCGTCCCCATCGCAGCGAGTATTGCCAGGAGCTTTGGCGAGTTTCTTCTGAGTGTCATCTTTACGTTCATACGATTTCTCCTTTCGCGTGAATGAAAATAAATAGTAAAAGAAATAGAACGGGATTCGAACCCGTGATCTCCGGAATATCCGGCGCTCTACCATCGAGCTACCTATTTCTCTCATTAAAGGAGATGATTTTTACGCGAAACTAAAAAAGAAAGAGCCCTTGTTAGGACTCAATCTTAGACTTAATATTTCTTTCTTCTAAATTAGAAATCTTAGATATAAGTTTACCTTTCCAATTAGCATCATCTCCATTCAATAGTTCTGTAGCATATAATGCTGATACATCATATCCTTTCAATATTCCAAGCATAAACCCTTTTCCCATCAGGAACGACGTCTCGGCCACCGCATACAAAACACCACCGATTGCTAATCTTTTAATAAGTACATTCATATCAAGTACCTCCTTTTGAATTTTTGTCATAATAGCCTATGGATATTTCGCGAAACTAAAAAGAAAGAGGCTAATGAATGATCACCTCTTTCTTGCTGAGTTACTTACCTCTGTTTAATAACAGGTAGATAAATATGCCTCCAACAATTGCGATTAATACATCACTCATTTTCCTCTTCCTCCTTTGAGAATTTTGTTATAATAGAATTTACGATATCATTGCCGTAATATACGATATATGGTATACATGCCGAAATTATCATAATCAACATCCATCCTTTCCAATGGATTTTAATCCAATCAAACTGCGGTTTCACAACCATTTCTTTGTAATCTTCTAATGATTTCTTCATAGTAAATTCCTCCTTTAATTTTCTCATTATAGGAGTTGTAAGATACGCGAAAAAAGAAAGAGCCCTTGTTAGGACTCAATCTCTTTGAATCTAATGATTTTGCATCATGACATCATTCGTGGATTATGCCAAGTTCAACCATTGTGTGGTATTCAGCACATACATAACCTTTAACCCCATTTCGGTACGCTTTCGATATGATATAAGCAATACCTGCTATTACCAAACCGCTTCCGATAATGAGTTCTTTTGGTTTAAGTATGGCCGAATTCACGATAATAGGTTTTGTGACACCGTCCATATTTGTTAATGCTCCATATTTAAATTTCATAAAATCACTCCTTTCATAACATGCGATGTAATTCATGCGAAAAAAGCAAGAGCCATTGCTGACTCCGCTTCGTGATTACTGTCTTTTCTTAATAAAGTGTCGGATAATTAATGCTATAATCACGACACATACAATCACATCGCCGAATACTACAATTCCGGCAGCACCCAACGCTGCTACGCCGAGCACTGTCAGTATTGCTAATACCACCAATATGATGAATAAAATTGTAAATAATATCATAATGTAATCCCTCCTTTGAAATTAGTAATCTTTCCATTAGAGAAATTGTTTTCAACGCGAAAAAGAAAGAGCCCTGGTTAGGACTCCTCCTCTGATTTTTCCAACTTTCTGTATGGATCTAATCCCATATGTTCCATTGCATCAAAACATTTTAACGTATGATTTTTCATCACTACTTCTGCTTTTTCGTCTTTTAATATCCCCAACTGATTGGCAACATTACATACATCCAGCATAGTTGCATGAAAATTCAGTCTCATTTTCGCTACTTTTGTAACAATACTCATGATCTTATACCTCCATAAAATTATTGTTTTCATAATAGCATCTGTAATTTACGCTAAACATTTCTCCGATCAAAACAGGTTTCCCATCGTTCTCGTTTCAAAGGCTTCATCTTTAAAGCCCACATAATCTGTCGAATAGTTACCGTGGGATATAAATTATCTTCGCACTCTCCGGCACGATCATCGAAGAACTTTTTGAAACCTTCATGTAAATATAAAGCGTCAACCAGCCATGGATCGATTTCAGTCCAATATGTCGACTTTGTTTCCGGAATATAACGCTGCTGAATAACAGCCAGGCCCTTTTCTCCAATTTTATATAATGTACAATGACTGTATACCGGGTGATCACAAATATAAGTCTGTCCGTACATGGATGTATAATGATCTGGCTTATTGTAATGGTATCTCATATTCTCCTCGTAAAAAAAGAAAGAGCCCTGGTTAGGACTCAATCTCTACTTTCTTTTTATTCAAATATTCTATGAATTGGTTTTTGGTCATTTTACTGGTTATTGCTTTACCAAAATTATAATGCTGTTTCATAGTTTTACCTTTGATATATGGCTCTGGTCCAAGATTGAACTGTTCCCACGTATAATCACTCCATAAAACTATAACATAATTATTTCGGTAACTGTTATTCGCTCCCCAATGTATGTGTTTTACAATTTTCTCGTTATTCATAGATGTTTCTCCTTTCAATTTTTTCATTAAAGAGCTTGTAATTTTAGCGACTAAAAAAAAAGAGCCCATACCATTTTGATATAAGCTCTTACGTAAACTTTAAGATTTTTTGTGTTTAATTTTGTTTTTACTAAGTGCATTCTTCTTTCCTGAAACCAATGCCAACCGCACGGAATCTATCTCCCCGAGTAGATCTAAATGCAATGTTATTTTTATCAATAATAAGAACGCAATTAAAGTGAACAACGGAATCACACAAGATGTTATAACTAAAACGATAATCGCGTTGACTACGGCATTCACCATTTTCTTGGCCTGAGCGACCTTTTCCTCGAGCGGGTTTATAACAACATCTTCAACGGCATCCTTGGCTTTTGAAATAAATCCACTTATGATGTTTTCATCCTCTTTGTCATCCGACTCATCAGAATCGTCGTTCTCCTCTATTTCCGCTGCTTTATTCTGAATATTCTCGGTCTCGTCGGCAACATCGCTTATCGAAAAACTGTACGTTCTTTCAATATCTCTGGATATCATCATTCCGGTAGGGACAATCGCCCATACTAAAAACCCAGCCAATAGAATGTTAAAACCTCTTATCTTTAATGATTGACTTTTGGGAGGAATACTTATCCCAATCAAAGCTAATCCTATAGGTATTATGAGCCAAAATACCGCTTTTCCGATTATCGTCAGCAAATATTTTTCCAGCGTCAAAATCATCATGATTATCAGCAACCATGAATTTAAATCTACAAGATAATCAGCGATTGGAGTGGTTGTGTCTCCCGGAACAGCTGCAATTAAAGTAGACATGCCCAATGTAGCGACTGACATTTTGGCAACATCTGCGGATTTTTCATCAAGCTCGGCTATTGTATTCTTATAGGTCTTAGGATCACTTGCTATGAATGTTCCGAAACATACGGAGCCTACAATGAGTATCGCACATAGTAGAACTGGTAGTATTTTCTTTGATAACAATTTTTCTTTCATCTTTCGTATTCCCCCATAGAGTTGAATGTACCAATTAATTATACTACTCCTACATAATTGTGTAAACAAAATAAAACAAAGACGCCAAGTTTCCCCAGCGTCCCTGCTTATCCGTATTTTACTTCTTCGGAAGAAGTTTGTTAATGAAACCTCGTCCCATTATTGTAGTAATTGTTCCGTTTTCCTCGAATTTGAATGATTTCAAAGTGCCCCAGATAATTACTGCAGTAGATACGACTGTCTCGCCAATACTTATGGCATACTTGATTTTGCGATCTTTAGCGTCTGCTTTCATCTGCTGAACTTTAAGATCTGTATCGATTTCTCGTGCATCTCTTTTAAGCTCGTATTCAGTGTTAAGCTTGCTGATCTCAATCTGTCTGTCCATAAGCTTAGTGATTCCTTCGACGGCTACTTTGTAATCGTCTGAACCAAGCTCTGCTTCACCCAAAGCCTCAAGTTCTTCCTCCAATTCGCTCTTTAACAGTTTTTCGATAGTTTCCATTTTGAATTCCTCCTTTAAAAAATAAGTTAATACGTTTTCGTAATAGGAACTGTTATTTGTGCGAATTATGCAGAATAACCATGGTTTTATTCACAAGGTTTACGTCTTTCGGTAAAGAGACTTTTACTGAGTAGAAACCTTCATCAATAGAAATCTCATCATCTGAATATGGCATAACTGTGAAATATCCATGTCCAGACGTTTTCTGGTAGAAAAAGCAAGTGATGACAATTCCCACAAACATTCCTCCGAGAAAAAATAAACACGACATGCAACATCCTCCTTTGAATTGTTTTTATGAAAATCCCTCCCTGGGAATTTTGCACATTACAAATATAACTTTGTTTCCAGTAACCTGCGTACGGATTCTAACCTAGAATAGCGCTTCGTCTAATCTAGGATAAAAATAAAAGAAAGAGCCCTTAATAGAACTCTTCCTCGTATTCTTCAGATTTTGCTTTGGCATATAAGCCAATAGAAATACAGTCGGCCACAAACATTGTGGTTCCAGCAAGTGGCATTGTGTGTAACAATATTATTGTAAATATCATCATCAATATCACCACTTCTACTTTCACGAGCATCTTTGTGATTTCTTTCCTTTCTTTAATTGACATAATAAAAACCTCCTCCAAAATATGTTTTCTTCTCATAAAAGGGGCTGTTTTCTACGCGAAAATAAAAGACAGAGGCTATGCCCCTATCTTCTCTGCTCTCTCATTTTCTCTTTTCAAATCGCTCACTTCTTTCTTGAGTTTTTCAATTTCGTAGTTCAATTCCTCCGCATAACCAATAAGTTCCTTCATCAGTTCTATAGCTTTTAAATCTCGATCGGATATCAATCCATCTTCATTTTTAGCTGATCTGATGGCTGTTAACATAAAATAGTTCATACGTCCTTCGAATTTCATTCTATTCATCTCAATCTCTCCTTTGAAATAAGTTTTTTCATTAAAGTGACTGTAAATTCCACGAATTACGGTGTATAATTATTAGACCAATATATGAGGAGGTCCACTATTATGAATGGATATTTCGCAGAAAATGAAGATGAAATTATTCAGCTTATTCTTAGAGGCGAAGCAGTTTGTGATTGCGGTGCATTGATGAATTTAGAAGATGATCAATTCGTATGTCCCAACTGCGGTAAAGTCTATGACATTGGAGAATATGAGGATAACGGTCCGTATATCAATCTTGTAGATGGTTGTATCCTCGTCGATTCTGAACCGGATATTCCATCAGGATGCGTTTCATGTGGCGCTCCATATCCGAATTGCAAGACATCCTGCGACAGATTTGACGATTGAAGCTAATCTAGGTTTGTGGTATACTGTTATCCCAACCAAATCATGAAAGGAGCTTCAATAATATGACAAAAACAGAAATCAACACTTTTATCGAAACCATGGAAGAATTCGGCGATGTCTGGACTGCAGACCAGGTAGAAGAAGTCTATGGAAATAACACCCTTGACGAAGCTATTGCCGATCGTAGATCATCACATGAGAAAATGGCAGACCTGATTGGTAAGGTTATTAATCGTTAAAAGAAAAATAAGAGGATAGCTGTCCGCTAACAGCCGTCCCCTTACTTTCTTTAGCTGAAAGATGTTACTCTTCTTTGAGCGCGTTTATCAGCAGCATGTCGAAGAAGGCTCTGTCCTTGGACATCAGAATGAGCTGTCGCTTCTCGTCTTCGCTCAGATCCATCTCTTTAATTGCCTGGATGGTCTGATCATCAAGTTTGAAGCTAATCTCCTTCAATTTTTCCTTGGACACCTCTTTGACTGCATCTAATAAAAGTTCGTAATTCATAAGTAATTCTCCTTTCTTTTTCTTTGTCATAAAACAAGCTGTTTTTCTCGCGAAACTAATCTCTCATTTTATTCAGAATCCAGAAGAATTTCCTATAGCTTTCGTAATACACATCTTTACAGCATGGTATATCCATTTTGATTTTTAACACATCGTAAGATAGTCCCTCGGTTACTCCTCTCACTATGTATTCAGCTAAGTCTCCATTTGCTTTCTCTGCAGCTTTACGAATCATGTCCATACGTTCGGAATAATAAGCTTTCATAGTGGCAATTCTTTCGGTCGGATTCGAGATATGCTTCATTTTACCGAAGGATGCCAGATCAGCGGGTCTTCCAAGCAATCCGTTCATGGCTTCGTAGGTTTTCTTCCATATAGGATACTGCAGGCAGAAATGTTTGAGTTCATAATACCGATGTCGTTCTATCCAATATGGATTCTTCTCCGACAATTCAGGTCTGATCGTGGTTCCCATGTTTACTTCGTCCTTTCCAAATATAGCCTGTTTCTTCATAAAGTTTCTTCGGGGAAATATAATAGTTAATGCGACCGAATTTACTATTCATCTGGTCTATAGATGTTATTACTTTCCCATTCCTGGTGGCGGTACCTATGTTTAGATAACCGGTAATGATACCCGCACGAACCCAGCAGGCATCTTTACCAAACACCCGTGCTGCTACTGCTACTGGCACTGATCCAGGTCCAAATATTACTTCGTCCAATGTTTTCCCTCCTTTCACGATTATTGTAGGCTAATGGCGTCTATTTGTTAAAACAAAGTCAGTGGAAAATATAACCTTTTAATCTTATGATGCGAAACACATGAAAATGTTTTTACTGCTATCTTTTCTCCATCGATGCATGGTCATTTCACTTGGGTAGTCTTCAAAGCCCAGTGTTTCAGGAGTAATCGTTCCTTCTATCACGCCTTGTATGACCTCTTTTTCGTAATGTTTGAAAGGTATTAATGTGTCCGGTATGACTCGGTGTATTTCACCGCATTGAGAGCATCTGTATCTATACACATAGATTTTCTTTGATTCCCCGTATTTACCCTTTACTATCCTTTTGGCTTTGTCATAATAGTGTGTCTGTCCTCCACAATGTGGACAGATAGGCCCATTATCATATGTCATATAAACCTCCGTAAAAATATAATGTAGGATTTGACTATTCCTACACCGTATGATATATAATATAAAGTGAAAATACAATGGAAAGGATTGGTAGCGATATGTTGATCAAATGTCCTGAATGCGATTTACAGGTTAGCGATCGGGCCTTCGCGTGTCCTCATTGCGGGTATCCACTGAAGGAACAACCTAAGCCTGTAAGAAAATCCACACATAAGAGACGCCGATTACCTAATGGGTTCGGTCAAATAAGTGAGCTTAAAGGACGTAATCTCCGGAAACCATTCAGAGCTATGGTGACTGTAGGAAAGACTCCAAAGGGTAAACCTATATGCAAGCTGCTCAAACCGGAAGCATTCTTTGAAAACTATAACGATGCTTATGCAGCACTTGTGGAATATAATCGGAACCCATATGATTTGGACGATTCCATAACTATGAGTGAATTATATGAGAAATGGAAAGATTACTACATTCAGTCAGGTAATAAAGAGGCTTCCTTGCGGAGCTGTGCATACGCATGGCCCTATTGCTGGAGCATCAAAGATATGAAAGTTAAAGATGTTCGATCGCGACATATTTTAGGATGTGTGGAGAATGGTTCTATCAGCTCATTGGGAATTGAGAAAAAAGCTACTCCGAATACTAAAAGACGTATAAAATCACTATTGAACGCGATGTTTGACTATGCCTTACAATACGATCTTGTTGATAGGAATTATGCTCGTGATACTAAATTAATGCCTACTATTCAACATGATGCAAAAGAAGCAGAACAACATCATATTGCGTTCACTGATGAAGAAATGCAGAAGCTTTGGAATAATTTTGAGACTACAGATTATGCTGATTTAGTATTGATTCAATGTTATTCCGGGTGGCGTCCTAAAGAATTGGGACTTATAGAAATCAAGAATGTCGATTTGGATAATTGGACTTTTAGTGGTGGTATTAAAACGATCGCTGGAAAAAACAGATTAGTTCCGATTCACAGTCGCATCCGTGATCTTGTTCGAAGACGATATGATGAGGCTATATTGGGTAATAGTAAATATTTATTCAATTACAAAAATATAAAAGGAGATTTGGTTCAACTTACATACCCAAGATATCAGGCAGCTTTTACGAAAATCAAAGATTCTCTTGAATTAAATATCGAACATAAACCCCATGACGGACGTGTGCAATTTGTGACTATGGCTAAGGCTGCGAACGTAGATGAATATGCTATCAAATATATGGTTGGTCATAATATCTCAGATGTTACGGAACGGGTATATACACGAAGAGAAATCTCATGGCTCGCCGAAGAGATCGAAAAAATAAAATAGCATGTAAACATAACGATACGAATGATTAATTCCTACACTTAATACTCTTGGAATTCGCAAGGAAATTAAGCTTTGATGAATATAGGAGCAGATGTAGGAATAATCCGATCTAACTTCACGTATTATTCGATCACATGTAGGAATTCCTATTCATACATTTTTGGTATGATGTAGGAACGATGAGATACGAATAAAATATGAATAACACCCATTTCTTCGAATCTTACAACTATCAAATACCTCTAAAACCCTATAAATACTGGATTTCTCTGCTTTCTCAAGCATTTTACGTTGTTGCTGTGGAAACAACAGTGGCTGTGGCTGTAATAACAACGGCTGCAACGACAGCTGTTGGATCATCATCCTTCTTCTGCTTTTGTGCGGAAATGGATGCGGCTGCAACAATTGCTGCTGATCTTTTGAAAAGGCAGAGGTCATTTCCTCTGCCTTTTCTGCTGCCGTTTTTCTGCTTCCTCCTGTTTCTGTTTTTTCTCTTCCAGACATTTCAGATCTATCTCATAAAAAGAATTTCCATCAATGACAAGTTCCTGTTTTTTTTCAGATTCCATAATCACATTCCTTTGAAAAATTTCTTCTATATATAATATGACCAGAGAAGGTTTCTGTCATATTTCTTTCTGCAAATTCATAGATTTCAGGAAAAAGGATTTTTTTATGGAACAGGATCCTATCGCACGTACTGCTCTGGATGAAATGGTGGAAAGTGACCAGGATCAGATGCTGAAAGCCATGATCCCGTACCTTCCTTCTTCCGGGCAGCGGTTTTTATCTGTGTATACGAAAGTCCGGGAACTTCGGAATACCATGTCGCTTTTTCAAAGCAGTCGTAGAACAGCCGATCTGCAGGCTACCGGTTTTTCCGGTACCGATCCTCTGGAAATGCTGCAGGATATCCGTAAGTGCTGTGGCGGAGAAAATCGCCGTCAGATTGATCATATCACCAGTCTTATGGCTACGATCCAGATGCTTCAGATCATGAATGAAGATTCGTCAGGAGG
>OHAW01000812.1_pt1 | contig 11881 bp, 8 predicted proteins | sample 1577221 | NCBI WGS metagenome assembly OHAW01 (sample SAMEA3879583, study PRJEB24766) | human gut metagenome | biome: human-associated habitat; feature: feces | place: USA | collected 1985/1987 | reverse complement strand
TTCCCCGCCGTTCCTGCCGGTTCTCCGTCATCGCTCATTCTCTCTGCCGCCGGATTTCTTCCGATTACATATGCCCAGCAGTGATGTCTGGCATCCCAGTGTTTTTTTCGGATTTCTTCCAAATGCGCAAACGCCTCTTCTTCATTTGAAACCGGAAATACCTCTGCTATAAAACGGGATTTTTTTTCCACAAGTTCGCCTTCGCCGCCTTCGTATATGGTTTTATAATGTTCCAGCATGGTTTACGCCTCCGTTATCTATATCCAACCCTCTGTTTCAGGCAGAGTTTTCTTTATTGTATAATAATTATCTTCATTGCACAATGTATAAGATATCATGAATTGTGAAATTTTTTTTAAGGCTTTATTTGGCATCTCATATTTGTTATAATGAAACGGATTATAAAGGAGGAATATTATGAACTACGGAAAAAGATCCACTTCCAAGAAGCGGAATGCTCTGATCTCCCGTACTTCCATGCTGGAAAAAAGAGCACACGTTTCGTTTATCCGGGTTTTATTTACAGCTCTGATCGCAGTCTGCGTCATGGTTGTCTGCCTTGGTATCGGCTCCTTCCGGGGCGTGATCGCCGGAGCACCTGACGTCAACGATGTGGATATTTCACCTCTCGGATATGCAACCTTCCTGTATGATGACCAGGGAACACAGATGCGACAGCTTTCAGCCCCTACATCCAACCGTCTTCCGGTCTCCCTGGACCAGATCCCGGTCAGTCTGCAGCATGCAGTGGTAGCCATTGAGGATGAGCGTTTTTATGAACATAACGGTATTGATGTCCGCGGTATCGCACGTGCCGGAATGAAGGCGATCACCACCGGTAACTTTTCCGAGGGTGCCAGTACCATCACGCAGCAGCTTCTGAAGAATAATGTTTTCACTGACTGGACCAACGAATCCACACAGCTGGAACGTTTCACACGTAAGTTCCAGGAGCAGTACCTTGCTGTACAGATTGAAAAAAAATATGACAAAAATGTAATTCTTGAGAATTACCTGAATACCATTAACCTGGGTGCAGGTTCCTACGGTGTACAGGCCGCTTCCAAAAAATACTTTAACAAAGACGTATGGGATCTGAATCTTTCTGAATGTGCCACCCTTGCCGGCATCACACAGAACCCTACCAAATTCAATCCGATCACCAATCCAAAAGCAAACTCCAAGAGACGTAAGGAAGTCCTGGATCACATGCTGGATCAGAATTACATCTCACAGGATGAATATAATGCAGCACTGAATGATGACGTTTATTCCCGTATCCAGGCCGCACAGCTTGAGAACACCGAAGAAGAAAGTACTGTTTACACGTATTTCGAAGATGAGGTTACCAATCAGGTCATCAGCGACCTGATGAACATTAAAGGATATACCAAGACACAGGCTACCAATCTTCTTTACAGCGGTGGTCTGAAGATCATGACAACCCTGGATTCCAACATGCAGCAGATCCTTGATGAGGAATATGCAAACCCTGATAACTATCCGGCCAATGTTCAGTATGAACTGGATTATGCACTGACTGTACAAAGCCCGGATGGAAAACAGACAAACTACAGCAAAGAAATGCTGCAGCTGTATTTCCGTGATCAGGATCCGGAATTTGATCTTCTCTTTGATTCTCCTGAAGAAGGTCAGCAGTATGTGGATCAATACAAGGCTAACATCCTGGCAGACGGAAGCACCGTAGTATCTGAGCGTGTAAACTTTGCGCCACAGCCACAGTCTTCCATGACTGTCATTGACCAGCATACCGGTTACGTAAAAGCCCTGATCGGAGGCCGTGGTGAAAAAACAGCCAGCCTGACTCTGAACCGTGCCACTGATACGACCAGACAGCCTGGTTCTACCTTTAAGATTGTTACCGGCAGTGCTGCCTTTGAACTGAAAAAGGTTGGCTTGAACGAGCCTATTTTCGACGGTGGTTTTCATCCGATGGTTCCTACTATGGGTAACGCCGGCGGCGAGGTTTTAGGATGGCTGACATTTATCAAAGCGTTGGCGATGAGTGATAACGTTTATTTTTACGAGCTTGGTTATCGCGTCGGCATTGATAATATTGAAAAATATGCGCATATCTTTGGCTTTGGCGAACGCACTGGTATTGACCTGGAAGGCGAAAGCAAAGGCCTTGTTGCCTCTAAAAAAGTAAAGCGTGAAATTTGGGATGAGGACTGGCGCTTAGGCGATACCTTCAACGCTGCTATCGGTCAGGGCTTCAACCTGACGACACCGATTCAGCTTTCTGTTATGCTGAGTATTGTTGCTAATGGCGGTACCAAGTATCAGCCATATCTGGTTGACAGTATTATAAACAGTGACGGCAGTCTTTTTGAAAAGCCTAAACGTGCTGAAGGTAAGCATATTGATGTGTCACAGCAGACAATTGACTATATCCGCATGGGCATGAGTGCTACTACGCAGGAGGGTGGTACGGCATCGTACTTTGCCGGCCTGCCTAAGCCAATTGCCGGTAAAACCGGTACTGCCGAAAACTCTCATGGACGTGACCATGGTTTGTTTGTAGCCTATGGTCCGGTAGATGACCCTGAGCTTGTTGTAGTCTGCATTGTGGAACAGGGCGGCTTCGGCTCTGTTGCGGCAGGTCCTATTGTTTATAAAGCATTTGAAGAATTTTTCCAGGAAAAGGGTTATATGCCCCGCCCTGATAAGGCTGCCCCGAAAAAGGACACCATCCAATAATGCAGGAAGGAGTACATTGTGGATTTAAAACGTATCCTGAAAAATCTTGACTGGTGGCTGATTACTGCTGTGCTGATTCTTATGGGCTGTGGCTTGGGACTTATCGACAGTGCTACCCATTCCTTTGCTGTCAGCACCGGTAAGGCCTGGCATGTGCAGCGCCAAAGTATGTTTATGGTCTTTGGCCTGGCTATTGTTACTGTATCGTTGGCTTTTGATTACCGTGTTCTCAAAAATTATGCCACCAAGCTGTATATAATTAATATCATACTGCTTTTAGCGGTAATGTTTGTAGGACAAAGTCAATTGGGTGCACAGCGCTGGATTCAAATAGGCTCGCTGTCCTTTCAGCCCAGTGAATTTGCTAAGGTTTTTCTCATTATCTGCTTAGCTACCTTTATGGATAAGCGAATTGAATGGCTGGAGGAATTTAAGGATTACCTGCCGGTTTTTGCATATATTCTGGTGCCGTTTATACTTGTTATGCGTCAACCGGACTTAGGAACCTCGCTGACCTTTATTGCTATCCTTATAGGCATGATTTTTGTCAGCGGCTTCAAGTATAAATGGTTCTTCCGCATGGGACTGGCTTTTATGGCCTTGCTACCGGCGTTTTGGATGATTCTGAAGGATTATCAGAAGAACCGTATCCGCGTTTTTCTGAATCCGGAGCTTGATCCTTTCGGCAGCGGTTATCATGTTATTCAGTCTAAAATTGCTATCGGCAGCGGCGGATTTCTTGGCAAAGGCTGGTTGGCCGGAACGCAGAGTCAGTTGAACTTTTTGCCGGAAAACCATACGGACTTTATTTTTGCTGTTGCCGGTGAAGAGTTTGGCTTTATCGGAACTGTGTTTATCATTTCTATGTATATGATTATCATTTGGCGCGGTATTGCGATTGCGCTTGATGCAGATGATACCTTCGGTATGCTTCTGGCAACCGGTGTAACATCTATGTTTATGTTCCATGTTATGGTCAACATTGGCATGACCGCAGGTATTATGCCTGTAACAGGCGTACCGTTGCCATTTTTGAGCTATGGCGTCAGCTCGCTGACGACGAACCTTATGTTGGTGGCGATTTTGTTGAATATTAAGGTGAAGAAGCAGAACCTTCAATTTTAATAGAGGAGAATATGAATTTGAAAAAGGATTTAACTATTGATATTTTAAGCAGCGTGCAAAAGCCTGCACGCTACACCGGTGGTGAGTTCGCCAGCATTGTTAAGCCTGCAGAAGAAGTAGAGGCAACTATTGCTCTGGGCTTTCCTGATGTATATGAAGTAGGTATGAGTTACCTTGGCTTTAAAATTTTATACCATCTGCTGAATAAGGAAGACGGAATTGCCGCAGAACGTGTTTACGCGCCCTGGATTGACCTGGAGGCGAAGATGCGTGAGCGTGAAATTGTGCTTTGCACTCTGGAAACCAAAAAGGCTTTGAGCGAATGTGATATTGTAGGTTTTACTTTGCAATACGAGCTTTCCTATACCAATATCTTAAATATGCTTGATTTGGGTGGCGTGCCGCTGCTGGCTAAGGACCGTACTGATGCAGACCCCTTTGTTATTGTAGGCGGCCCCTGTGTGTACAACCCTGAGCCTTTGGCTGATTTCTTCGATTTTGCTGTTATCGGTGAAGGCGAAGAGGTTTTGATTGAGGTAATGCGTTGCTACAAGGAGTGGAAGCGTGAAGGCAAACCCGGCGGCAGACAAGAATTTCTGCAGCGTGTGGTAAAAATCAAGGGCATTTATGTACCTTCCTTCTATGAAGCAGAATATAATGAGGACGGCACCTTTAAGGCAATTAAGCCGCTGCGCGAGGATATTCCTACTGTTATCCAAAAGCGTGTTATAGAGGATATGAACAGCGTAGATTTCCCGACATCTCCGATTGTTCCTTTCGGTGAAATCGTTCATGACCGCATCATGCTGGAGGTTTTCCGTGGCTGCAGCCGTGGCTGCCGTTTCTGCCACGCAGGTATGGTTTACCGTCCGGTGCGCGAGCGCAAGCCGGAGGTGCTGATGGACCTGTCGCGTAAGCTGGTAGATAACACAGGCTATAACGAAATCAGCCTGGTATCCCTTTCCAGCGCCGATTATTCTTGCCTGGCACCGCTCGTACATAAGATGATTGGCGAGTTTAAGGATGAACGCGTCAGCGTTTCTCTGCCTTCTCTGCGTATTGACAGCTTCTGTGTTGCTATCGCCAAGGAAGTACAGGCAGTGCGCAAAAGCGGTCTGACCTTTGCTCCGGAAGCAGGCAGCCAGAAGATGCGTGACGTTATCAACAAGGGCGTAACGGAAGAAGATTTGATGAATGCTGTCGGTGCAGCATTTGAATCCGGCTGGAACAGCGTTAAGCTGTACTTTATGATCGGTCTGCCCTATGAAACTGACGAGGACGTACTGGCGATTGCTGATTTGGCACGCAAGGTACAGTATAAATATTTCCAGATTACCGGTAAGCGGGGCTGCAAGGTTACTGTAAGTGCTTCGTCCTTTGTACCCAAGCCGTACACTGCTTTCCAATGGTTTGCCCAAAACGATTTGGAAGAAATTCGCCGTAAGCAGTTCTTGCTGAAGGATGAAATCAAAAAATATAAGAATATCACCTTAAACTACCATGATGCCAAGACCGGTACGATTGAGGCTGTTTTTGCCCGCGGCGACCGCCGTGTAGGCAAGGCACTGTTGCTGGCATGGCAGAAGGGCGCGCGTTTTGACGGCTGGAGCGATTGCTTCTCCTACGAGCGTTGGCTGGAGGCTATCAGCGATGCCGGCCTTGATAAAGACTTTTACGCTGCACGCGAGCGCGGTGAGCAGGAGGCCTTCCCGTGGGAGCACATTTCTCCGGGTGTCAGCCGCCGCTTCCTGTGGAACGAATGGCGTAAGGCTTATGCTCAGCAGCTTACGCACGACTGCCGTCGCGCAAGCTGCACCGGCTGTGGCGTTTGCCAGGCATTGGGCGTAAAAATTGTTGACTATAAAGAAGAGTATCAAAATAATGGGGAGGTACAGGCATAATGAAACTGCGTATGCAAATTACCAAGGATAAGGACATCCGCTTTATCTCCCATCTGGAATATGTGCGCACCATCGGCCGTGCTATCCGCCGTGCCAAGCTGCCTGCTGCCTATTCCGAAGGTTTTAATCCGCATTTGAAGTTCAGTCTGGCTTCTGCGCTGGGTGTAGGCGTTGTAAGCTATACAGAGTTCGTAGAAATCGAGCTTGCCGAGCCGATGGAGGTAGAAAAGGCTGCGTTGGCTCTTGATGCTGCTTTGCCGCGCGGTATCCGCGTACTGGCTGCCGATGCTGTTGATACGCATCACGCTGCCCTGATGAGTCAGGAGGCAGGTGCAAGCTATCGCGTAACGTTGCCTTATAGCAAAGACGTGAGCGCTGCTGTTGCGGAGTTCAATGCTGCACCGGAGCTGCTGTTCAAAAAAGCTGCACCCAAGACCAAGGCTAAGTTCAAGGAAATTGACGTTAAGTTTTACATTCCGCAGCTTACTGCAGAGCAGACCGAAAAAGAAACGATTTTCAGTTTTGACTGCAAGATTACACCGACAGGCAGCATGAAGGCAGTAGATTTACTGAATGCACTGAATGAGCAGTATGGTTTGGCGCTGCCTGTTGAGATGGCTGATATCGAGCGTCTCAGACTGTACCGCAATAATAAAAACGGCAAGCCTATTCCAATGCTGAACAGTGATGCCGTAACCTTAGGCTGATTTTAGCTTAAGGCTGTAAAAATAAAAAAGAGCAAAGTCTGCTCAGTGCTTTGCTGATTAGAAAACCCCGTGGCGTCTGCCGCGGGGTTTTTGTGTGCATTAGATATGCTATTTTATCTGCAGCTCCAGCTTGTAAATATACTTATCGGTATCACCTGTCAGCCAGTAATCACACAACGATGTTACATAGAGTGGTGATATCGGTGTAAGCTGATGCTCCTTGCAATATTCTGCCAGCATTTGCAGATATTTTTTGTTGTTGAACATGTAGACACCTTGAAAATAAAGCGTCAGATAATCTCCTGCGGGCTTTTGATAACAATGCGGTGTAGGGAGCTTGTCATGAAGCGTATAAAAATAATGCTTCAGATGCTTGCTTTCGAAATCCTGCAAAATTTTCGTATCGTAAATATAACCAAAGCCGTTGGTTGTTAAGGCAGTATCATTTTGCAGATGGGTGAACATTCTGGCGATATGCGAAGAACGCTTTTTAAAGCATTCATTTTCTTCGGTAGAATTGCTCAGATAAAGATAATGTGCCTGATCATGGACAAACATAATTTTATCCAGAGTAATGTCCGCAATATGGTCGAGCTTGCCTAATTCGCTCTGCAGCTCTGTTTTCATGGCTTGCAGACGAGCGATTTCCTGCGTGAAGAAATCTATGCGCTCATTAAATAAATCACGATAGTTTTGCGGCGAGCGGTTGGCAAGATAATCTTTGATGCGTGCAATCGGTACCTCAAGCTGGCGTAGCGTAAGAATCAGCTGCAGCAAAAACAGCTGACTGCGCTTGTAATAGCGGTAACCGTTTTCATCGACAAGTTCTGGGGTAATCAATCCCAGCTTGTCATAGTAAAGCAGTGTCTTGCGGGGAATTTTGCAAAGCTGTGATAATTCACCGGTCGTAAAGTAATTTTGTAGATTTTTTGACATTTTTAGCATTTCCCCCTTGACTGTCTAGCTGCTATACACAGTATTATAACATATAAAAGAGAGATTGCATATTAATACTTTGTTCAAATAATTTCAAGTGCTTAATACGCAACTCGTTGTTTTTTTGATGAGTGAATGGAGGTATATCTGTGAAAAAACTGGCTAGTAAAGGTTTATTGATGAGCGCATTGATTTGCGGTAATGTACTCTGGGGGGGGACAACGGTTCTTGCTAATGAGGTTCAGGAGTATGAACTGGATGAGATGGTTGTAACGGCGACGAGAACCATGAAGCAGATTCAGGAGGTTCCGTCCAGTGTCAGTGTGGTAACGGCAAAGGAAATCGAGGATCGTAATGTAACTTCTGTTCAAGAAGCATTACAATATATGCCCGGCGTATATATGGATCAGACTGCACAGGGCGGTATCAGCTTAAGAGGCTTTGGCTCTACCAATGTTCTTGTTTTAGTTGATGGCGTGCAGATGAATGATACTTATCAGGGTGCGGTAAACTTTAATTCTATTCCGGTAGAAAATATTGAGCGTATTGAAGTTGTTCGCGGTGCAGGTTCTTCTATTTATGGCGGTCATGCCGTAGGCGGTGTAATTAATATTACTACCAAAGAAGCAAAGGCGGGTACACATATTGATGCGGCAGTATCCTATGGTAGCTATAAGACATGGAAAAAATCCATGAATGTGAATGCTAAAATCAATGATAAATGGAGCTTCGGCTTAGGATTTGAAAACAGAAAGGCTGATGGCTTTGACGGCTATTACAATACAGCTGTAGCTAAAGCTTCTGCTACGCCAGGCAAATATAACGCAAATCTGCCAACATTAAGTGATGGTTCTTATGTTTATGGTGGTCGCGGTACCACTGATTGGGATCACAAGACCTATACGGCTAATGTAAAATATAACTTTGATGACAGCAAATCTTTGAAATATAGCTACACTAAGTACAAAACATATTTCGGCTATAAAAATCCGTATAGCTTTGTAAAGGATGAAAACGGTAATCCTGTGTACAGTGGTACAGTTACAACACAACATGGTAATGTTATAACTCTTAAAGCAAGTAGTTTTTACGGATATAACAATATCAACGAGCGTGATACTCATGCATTAGTGTATAAGGATGAAGATAATAAGTTCAATGCTTCCTTCAGTTATCTGAATGACAAGAAGAGCGGCTTTACAAACGCTTCTGTGCCTGCGACATATACAGGCATTGATTGGGATGGTGCCGGCGGTTATTCTTCTCATCCCGGCAAAATTTATAATTTCAATATGGAAAAGGCCTGGGAAAATGTTGGCAAACACACCATTGTTGTAGGTGCTAACTTCAAACAGGAAGAAATGGTTCAGGATCGTTATACCTTAAAGCATTGGAAGGATGAGAATTCTAAGGATCAGTACTATGCTCACGATAAAGGTAAAGTACAAAATTTTGCATTGTTCGTGCAGGATGAATATAAAATGAGTGATCCTGTTACCATGTATCTGGGCGCAAGATTGGACTATTACAAGAAATGTGAAGGCGTTTTCTGGAATACTACTACTCCGTTAAATGCAACTTCTCCGTCCGAAACTCATGTTGAGATTAGTCCTAAGATTGCTTTTGATTATAAGGCTGATGACAAGACTAACTATTTTGTTTCTTACGGTCATTCCTTCAATCCTCCTGCTATGTATAAGATGTACAGATACTCTGAATACACCAGATACTGGTATGTTCCGAATCCGGATTTGAAGCCGGAAACATCTGATACCTTTGAAATTGGCATGAAGAAGGAACTGGATAAGGATACTAATTTCAATGTTACTCTGTATCATGTAAAGACTGATGATAAGATTGCTGCTTCCGGTATCCTGCCCGGCGAAACATATATGGGCAAGGGCGTGAAAAAGTACCTGAACTTCGATTCCGAAAAACGCAATGGTGTTGAGTTTGAGCTTACCCATAAAATCAGCGATAAGTTTGATACCTATATTAACTATGCATGGCAACAGGGCAAATTGAAATTGGGCGGTAAGGAAAGCACCAACTTCGATATTCCGAAGCATTTATTGCATGCCGGCATTGAATATAATTATGATAAATGGAACGCTTTGCTCGATTGCCAGTATGTAAGTGCTCGTCAGGCTCCTGATGATGAAACCGGCGAGTATGGCGCAGAGGATGCATATTTCATTATTAATACAGCAGTAAACTATAAGATTGCGAAGAATGCAACCTTGCAGTTTGGTGTTACTAACCTGCTTGATCGCGAATTCTATTCCGGTGATGCAACCGGTGGCCGTACCTATAACGTTGGCCTGCGCTACAGCTTCTAATTACTTGCTTAACGTTTTTCAATAGCTTAAAATAGGGATAGGGTGTTTGAGTTACCCTATCCCTATTTGTTATCGAGGTGATTGCCTATGTTATATAACCTTAAACGTTTAACCGGTTACGCTCTTGGCTTTATATTGTTTTACGCGCCGGTGGCGCTCTTCCAACGCTGCCTGTTTTATCTGCTTTACGGCAGCTGGCAGCCGCAAAGTATTCACGGACTTTGCTTTCGTATACCTATAGAGCATATTTTAGACGGAATCATTTGGCGACTGACACCGATAAGCATGCTGAGCACATTACTGCTTTTGGCGGCAGCCTTCTTCCTGGGGCCTGTTTTTTGCGGCAGGCTGTGTCCGGCAGGTGCGTTCACCGAATATCTTTCGAAGCTGGTGCCGTCCAAATTTCAAATCAGCTGGCACAGTTATACAGAAATTGCCCCCATCCGTTACGGTATGCTGGCAGGCTTTTGCCTGGTACCTTTCTTCGGTGGCATTCTTGCCTGCTCTTACTGCAATTTCTTTTTGTTTGATTTACTTGCCAACTACTATACGCAGGGGTACTTTATTTCGCTGACCTCCAGTCTGCTGCTGACAGCAATTATGTGGATGCTTGTTTTTGGTATCTTTACTAAAGGCGGACGCGGCTTCTGCAATTTTTTGTGTCCGGTGGGAGCGTCACAGGGACTGATGCATGCCATAGGTTGCAAGCTGCCGTTTGTACTGCGCATGCGTGTAGACAAAAATCAATGCATAGGCTGTGGTTTGTGCGCAAAGAAATGTCCGATGGAATCTGCAGAGCTTGCTGAAGGCAAAGCGCAGATTAACCAGCATAACTGCATCTGCTGTGGCGTGTGTCAGCATGCTTGCCCGGTGCAGGCTATCAGCTACGGGAGGAAACGCGTATGAAAAATAAGCTGATAAATTTTATTGCGGCGATGGGAATTCCTGTAAGCGGCATTACCACGCAGGGAGCAGGATGTACAGGGATTTGCGGCAGCTGCAGCTTGAATTGCGCGCCGGGAATAGTTGCTTTACTGCTTTTGGCAGGCAAGGCAATTTACAAACGTTATCATGGCGGGGTGGTGCAGCATGAATAAGAAAATGTTGAAGCGTGTACTGGCCTTTGTGCTGATGGCGGCTGTAATGGTAGGCCTGGTGTTTTTCCGCAGTGAAAATAATTACGACAAGCACTATTTCCGTGCCAAGCTGGCGCGGGGGCAGGAGGTGCATTGCCGGATAGACCTGGGCAAGGAGGGCGAGCTGAAATATCTGCTGCAGCCTAATATCTATACCGTATATTTACGCCTGCTGCCGGAGGATAAGCAAGCGCAGCTGCGCTGCGAGGGCGAAGGCCTGCAGCTGCTGCTGTCGCGCAGTAGCAAGAAAGGCTTGTGGCGCAAGCTGACATCCGATGAAATGCTGAAGCCGTATAAGGGGCAGATGTCAGTGAGTGCGGAGCTTTATTTTTCGCCGGAGCAGTTAAAGCAGCGTCATGTGCAGAGTGGCAAAATCAGGTTTTATGATGCACAAGGCTTGTATGGAACTGTTGTTGTTGACGCAATCAATTCACGGGTTAAGTGAGATTAATATGTTTTTTAAGCTGTGGGTAGAATTTCTGCCTGCAGTTTTTTTATAGAAATATCTGTGAGTTTTTGAGTAACAAAATGATTCATTATTCTTCTCTTTACTACGCCCGTCAAGTGCAATAAAATTGAAAATTTTTTCAGACAATGAGTCTTGACGGGGGGGGACATCTGTATTATAATGGAATCAGCAGCAAGAGTTTGCAGATAGCTTTATGACAGTACTAAGGATTTTGCAATCTGCATTTCCTCCTCTTGCTGTGTTGAATACGTTTATAAATTGCCCGCGGTGGATACCGGCAAAGAAGTACAGAGGAAACAAGGCAACTCTTGCACAGACTTTACTGAAGTTTCCCTTAGGGTGATTTGTAAAAATAAAAATTGGCAGTCGACTATACTGCCGGATTTCCTAAGGGAGGAAAAGAAAATGAAAAAATCTTTAGTTCTCGCAATGGCAATGGCTCTTGGCGTAACCGCTTCCGCTTACGCTGCTAACCCCTTCTCTGACGTTCCTGCTGGCCACTGGGCTTATGACAGCATCAACAAACTGGCTGCTGCTGGCGTAATCG
>OHAW01000810.1_pt1 | contig 11902 bp, 5 predicted proteins | sample 1577221 | NCBI WGS metagenome assembly OHAW01 (sample SAMEA3879583, study PRJEB24766) | human gut metagenome | biome: human-associated habitat; feature: feces | place: USA | collected 1985/1987 | reverse complement strand
ATAAGCGGCGGTGGAACCGGAGGGCATATCTTCCCGGCTATCTCCATTGCCAATACCTTCAGGAAACGTTTTCCGGAGGCGGAAATACTGTTTGTGGGAGCTGATGACCGGATGGAAATGGAGAAAGTGCCTGCCGCCGGTTATCGCATCGTGGGGTTGCCGGTTAGCGGCTTCGACCGTGCCCACTTGGCCAATAACATCCGTGTCGCAGGCCGTTTGCTCAAAAGCCTCAAGCTTGCCAAAAAGACGATACGGGAGTTCAAACCCGATATTGCCGTGGGGGTAGGCGGTTATGCCAGCGGACCGACGCTCTGGATGGCTGCTTCCTTAGGAATCCCTACCCTGATACAGGAGCAGAATTCCTATGCAGGTGTCACGAATAAGCTCCTGGCAAAGAAAGCCGGCAAAATATGCGTCGCCTACGAAGGCATGGAGAAGTTCTTCCCGGCCGACCGTATCGTCGTGACCGGCAATCCGGTCCGTCAGGATCTGGAAGAGGCGTCGGACAAGCGTGAGGAAGCCTTGAAGTTCTTCGGCCTCTCCCCGGATAAGAAGACGATTCTGGTGGTTGGCGGCAGTCTGGGTGCACGGACGATCAACCGCAGCATACAAGGAGATCTGGATAAACTTTTCGCTTCGGATGTCGACGTACAGGTAATCTGGCAAACCGGACGCTATTACCATGAAGAAGCCTTGAAACATCTGAAGGCTTACAGGGGAATGCCGATCTGGTGCTCGGACTTCATCACCCGTATGGACTATGCCTATGCGGCGGCCGATCTGATTATCTCCCGTGCAGGCGCCAGTTCTATTTCCGAACTTTGCCTGCTGAAGAAACCGGTGATCCTGGTTCCTTCTCCCAATGTGGCGGAAGACCATCAGACGAAGAATGCTTTGGCATTGGTGGGTAAAGATGCTGCTGTCATGGTGGCCGACAAAGATGCCGAACAGCAATTGGTGTCGAAGGCTCTCGAAATCATCCACGACGACGAACGTCTCCGTGTCTTGGGCCGCAACATCGCGACATTGGCCCAGCACCAGAGCGCGGAACGCATAGTGGACGAGATCGTCAAGATTATCGAAAAGAAAAACCTATGACTTTTTGCCGGAAAAGCTATGGCCTCTGGTGAAAAAAGTTATAGTCTTTTACAAGAAAAGCTATAGCCTTTTCTGAAGAAGATGCCGTTCTTTTATGGCAAATACGGTGGGAAGATCGTATCTTTGTAACAAAGAATAGTAACGAGTAAGAAAATATGGATATAAACAACATAACGGCTGTCTATTTTATCGGGGCAGGCGGGATTGGGATGAGTGCCTTGATCCGCTATTTCCTTTCGAAAGGAAAGAAGGTGGGCGGTTACGACAAGACTCCTTCCGGTCTGACGGAGCAGTTGAATTATGAAGGAGCCGCCATTCACTATGAAGACAATGTCGACCTGATCCCCGACGACTTTACCGATCCGGCAAAGACACTGGTCGTCTATACTCCTGCCGTTCCCGAAGACCATTCGGAGCTTTGCTATTTCCGGGGGAATGGTTTCGAGGTGATGAAGCGTGCACGTGTGTTAGGCGAGATCACTGGTTGCAACCGGGGATTGTGTGTGGCCGGTACGCACGGCAAGACAACGACCTCTTCGATGGTCGCCCACCTGCTGAAACAGTCTCATGTGGATTGCAATGCTTTCTTAGGCGGTATCCTGAAGAACTATGACAGCAACCTGATGCTTTCCGACAAGAGTGACCTGACCGTGATAGAAGCGGACGAGTTCGACCGTTCGTTCCTGCGGCTGTGGCCCGACGTGGCGGTGGTCACCTCGGCCGATGCCGATCATCTGGATATTTACGGTACGCACGAGGCATTGCGCGAGGCTTTCTCGCAGTTCGTCGGACAGATCCGCGAAGGCGGGGCGCTGGTCGTCAAGCGGGGTGTCGATCTGAAGATCGGGAACCCCGGTATCCGGGTTTACCGCTATTCGTACGACGAGCCGTGCGATTTTTACGCCCGTAACGTGACGCTGCTCGAAGGCGGCCACTACCGGTACGATCTGGTGACGCCCGGCGGCGTTATCGAAGGGTGCACGCTGGGTATTCCCGGCTGGGTCAATATCGAGAATGCCGTGGCGGCCGTGGCGGCGCTCTGGTGCGCGTCGGAGCGGGACGGCGAGCCGCTGGATGCGGAGCGTCTGCGGGAGGCGCTGGCCTCGTTCGAGGGGGTCAAGCGACGTTTCGAATTTTATGTCAATACGCCCCGGCAGGTTTATATGGACGATTACGCCCACCACCCGCGCGAGTTGGCGGCGGCGATCACTTCGGTCAAGAAGATGTTTCCGGGGCGGCGGCTGACGGCGCTTTTCCAGCCGCATCTCTACACCCGGACGCGGGATTTCTACCGCGAGTTCGCCGAGGCGCTCTCGCATGCCGACCGGGTGGTGCTGCTGCCGATCTATCCGGCCCGCGAGGAGCCGATTCCGGGGGTGGAATCCGAGATGATCGGCCGTCTGCTGACAGTACCCTGGACGATCTGCGACCGTGCGGAGTTGGCCGAAAAGGTGGCTGCGATGGATACCGATGTAGTCGTCAGCTTCGGCGCGGGCAATATAGACGCCTGCTGCGGGGCACTGGCAGAAAAATTGCGGGAAAAAGCCTGATTCGCCGTCTGCCGGGGACGATCTGTTTTTTTCGAGGCCGTGTCCGTCGCGGCCGTACCGGGGGGGGAAGTAAACGCCGGGATGAGATTCAACCATTGACGAATGCCGAAATACCTGAAATATACGCTTCTTGCACTGCTTTGGGGCGGTGTGGCCGCTTATTTGCTCTATGCGGGAGGCAAAGTGCGCCGTCATCGTGCGGAGCAGCCTGTGACGCGCATCGAGGTCGAAGTGGTGGACAGCACCTCGCAGTTGCGGCTGGTGTCGGAAGCTACCGTTCGGGGATGGCTCGCCCGCAGCGGTATCAAAACCGTCGGCGAGAAGATCGGTGCCGTGCGGCTGGATGCGCTGGAGCGGCTTATCGCCCGCAATGGATTCGTCGCCGACGCCCGGGTTACGGTTTCCTATTCGGGCGTGCTGCATGTCGCCGTCTGGCAGCGGACGCCTCTGATGCGGCTGTTGATCGACGGCTATAATTCGTACGTGACCGAGGAGGGCTACCTGTTTGCAGTGCCCCGTGCCTCGTCGGTTTATGTGCCGGTGATTACGGGTACCTACCGTCCCCCGTTCCCGGCCTCCTATGTGGGGTATGCGGCGGATTACAGGCGGGAGCAGATGCAACAGATAGACGATAAGATCGCGGAGTTGGAACGGGAAAAATACCCTCTTTACCGACGGGAGCTGAAGAACGATGAAAATATCCGTTCGCTGCGGCGGATGCTGATTAAAAAGAGATGGTTCGAATCTTCGGAGTCCTTCGGCGAGCGGGTGCGGGAACTCCGCAAGCGCAAGGAGCAGTTGCGCCGCAAATATCGCTATGAGGCTCAGGTGATTCAGTCGGCGATCGACAAAATTTCCGAAAAACAGGAAGCCGAGCGTCGCCGACAAAAAATTTTGGCGAAAAGGTACGAAGATTTCTCGAAACTGACTACCTTTGTAAAATGGATGGAAAACGACGATTTCTGGCGGTCGGAAATCGTTCAGATAACGGCCCGCACCACTGAAAGCGGGGCTATCGACCTGGAACTTACGCCCCGGAGCGGCAATTATACCATCCTTTTCGGCCGCTTGGACGATGCCGAGCAGAAACTGGATAAGTTGCTGCGGTTTTACCGGGAGGGACTCGGAAAAGCCGGGTGGGACCGGTATCGGACGATCAACGTGAAGTACGCCGGGCAGGTTGTCTGTACGGAGTGGTAAGGTTTTCGAGATGCAGGAGCCGGATCTGCCTGCGGAATATGTGCCGGGCAGGGAAGAGGCTGGGAAACGATTCAATGAAAAAATAGATAGAGCACAGTGGAAAAAAAGAGTTATACGGTAGCCATCGACCTCGGTTCTTCGAACGTGGTGGTCGCTGTCGGGTCGAAACGCGAAGACGGAACGCTCGGTATCGAAGCCGTCGTTTCCAAACCGGTCGAGGGGGTCAAGGCCGGCCGGATCGATAATATCGAACAGGCGGGCAATGCCATCCGGGAGGCTGTCGCCGAGGTGGAATCGACGCTCGGCGTTCGGATTACGGAGGCTTATGCCGGCATTTCGGGCGAGTTCGTCCGTTGTGCCCGCCATACCGACCACGTCTTTACCTACGATCCCCAGAACGGGGTGAACCAGGGCGATGTAGATGCCCTGTTCGATCGTATGCGCAACGTCCAGGCCCCCGACGACGAAACGATCATGGAGCGTATTCCGCAGCATTATATGGTGGATGATGCCGAGGAGGTGCGCAATCCGGTCGGTTCGTTCTGCAAGCGGTTGTCTTCGACTTTCAACTTCATACTTTGCGGCAAGACGCCGCTGCAACGGCTCGACATGGCTCTCCGGCGGCTCGGTATCCGTATGTTGGGGGTATTCCCCAATGCGCTGGCGACGCCCGAAGCCGTACTCTCTTCCGATGAGAAGGAGGAGGGGGTGGCCGTCGTGGATATCGGCGGAGGCGTGACCGACGTTGCGGTTTATTACCGGGGCGTGCCGCGTTACGTGGCGACGATCCCGATGGGAGCGAGCGCCATCAACCGGGACATCCGTTCGCAGAGCATTCCCGAGAAACATGTCGAGAGCCTCAAGTGCAAATACGGTTCGGCTGTCGCCGAGCTCGCTCCCGAAGACAAGCTGATCCGCGTGAGCGGTCGCACGGCCCGCGAAGCCAAGGATATTCTGCTGCGCAACCTGGCCACCGTCATCGAGGCCCGGGCTACCGACATCGTCGAATTCGTGCAGCAGGAGATCCGGGATTCGGGGTATGCCGAGCGGTTGGCCTACGGCATCGTGCTGACGGGCGGCTCGGCCCGACTCAAGGATATAGACGAATTGTTCCGTCGTGTGACCGGTATGGACGTTCGTATCGCAAGCGCCGAAACAGGCATCAGCGAAGATTCGCGCGAGGCGGTTGCGAACCCTGCGTTCGCCACGGTCGTCGGACTGTTGCTCAAGGGGGCCGGCATGGGTTCGTGCAACGTGATCGAGGATAAGGCGGGCCTTTCGCCCCGTCGCCCTGTCCCGCCGACCTCTGTGCCGGGATTCCAGCCTCCGCAGCCCCAGTCGCGGCCGCAACCCCAGCCCTATGCGCCGACACGTCCTTCTACGGAAACGGTCAATGCGGCGTATGCGCGTCGGGAGGCTGCCCGTGCGGAATCCGCAGCGGCCGAGCCCGAGGCGGAAGATGCCGGAGAGGATCCCGCGCCTCAGGCTCCCGTGCAGGAGCCGGTGAAAAAGGAGCGCAACTGGCGGAGTATTTTCAAGCGGACGCTCGACAAGATCAACGAGGGCTTCAATGCCGCCGATGACGAGGAGATTTAACGATTAAGACAAGAGAAACGAAACGATATGACAGACGATGTAATCACCCAGTTGGCCGCTGCCCGCACGAATCCTTCCATTATCATGGTAGTCGGTGTCGGCGGTGCGGGCGGCAATGCCGTGAATCACATGTGGAACCTGGGGATCAAGGGCGTGGACTTTATGGTCTGCAACACCGACCAGCAGGCGCTCGACAAGAGTCCCGTGGAGCTGAAAGTCCGGCTCGGCAGCGAGGGATTGGGCGCCGGTAACGACCCTGAAAACGGACGCAAGGCCGCCATCGAGTCGCTTGATGTGGTGCGCCAGCGTTTCGAGGCGTCGGGGACCAAGATGGTCTTCATCACCGCCGGTATGGGCGGCGGTACGGGTACGGGCGCTTCGCCGGTGATCGCCAAGCTGGCCAAGGAGATGGGAATGCTGACCGTCGGCATCGTCACTTCGCCGCTGGCCGTCGAAGGCAAGATCCGTTACGAACAGGCGTTCCGGGGCATCGAGGAGTTGCGTCAGAACGTCGATTCGCTGTTGATTATCAACAACGAGAATATTCTTGAAATATACGGCCGTCTGGCCTTGAAGCAGGCTTTCGGCAAGGCCGACGACATCCTGGCTTCGGCTGCGAAGGGCATCGCAGAGATCATTACGGTCGAGAGCGACCTGGTGAACGTCGATTTCGCCGACGTGTCGAAGGTGATGCGGGACAGCGGCCGCGCGCACATGAGCGTAGCGACGGCCGAAGGCGACAACCGGGCCGAGGCGGTGGCCGAAGCGTCGCTGCATTCGCCCCTGTTGGATCACAACCTGATTTCCGGAGCCCGCAACATTCTGCTCAATATCTCGGTGGCCAATGCCGAAGAGTTGATGTACGAGGAGGTGGTGCGGATTCTGGAGTATATCCAGGCGCATGCCAGCGTCGAGGACGAGTCCGGAAATATCCACAACGCCAATATCATCTGGGGTACGAGCGAGAAACCCCAGTTGGGCAATGCCATCGAGCTGGTAGTGGTGGCGACGGGATTCGAGGGCGACGAGGAGAAGCGGATGATGAAGACGGTCATTCCGCCCGCACGGATCGTCAAGCCTGTTCCGGAAGGTGGCGACCCTGCCGGAAAGCCGGTGTTGGAACCGGTGGGCAAGCCCGGCAAGGCCACTCCGCAGACACGCCCTCTGGAGCAGGTGATCCTGGGCGAGAAATCGACCCGTTACAGCAATATCGACCAGATCCTCGCCAAACCGGCTTATCAGTCGCGTAAGGCGCAGTTCATCGTCGAGATGCCTGCGGGCCGCAAGGAGGTGCTTAAGGAGGAGAAGGGTGCTGCGGAGCGTGCGGAGGAAAACCGCTCCGAGTCGCTGTTCGATTAACATAAAACGGATTGGATTTGGAAGATAGTGCTGCGGCCATCATCTATCACGGCATGACGTTTCATGTCGTGGTGCTGTGTTGTGTGACTTTGTTCCTGCTATTGGTTTCGGCGTTGGTTTCCGGCTCCGAAACCGCTTTTTTTTCGCTTTCGGGCAACGATGTGCGCAAGATCCGGCGGCACGATACGCCGGTTTGCCGGCGGATGCTGAATCTGCTGGGCAAGGCCGATCTGCTGCTGGCTACGATTCTGGTAGTCAATAACCTGGTCAATATCGGTATCGTTATCCTCTCTTCGGAGATCATCGATTCGCTTTTCACTTTCGCCCGTTTCGAGTTTCTTTTCAAGACGGTGATCGTGACGTTCCTGCTGCTGCTTTTCGGGGAGATTCTGCCTAAAGTCGCGGCGCAGACGATTCCTTTGCGGTTCGCCGGTTTCGCTGCGCGGCCCCTTTTGGTGCTGCGATGGATTTTTTATCCGTTGTCGTATGTGCTGGTGCGCACCGGAAACCGTATCAGCGAGCGGGCTGCCCACCATCAGGAAATTTCCATCGGCGAACTGGCCGATGCGATCGATATGACACGCACGGCCTCCAAGGAGGAGCACGGGATGCTTTCGGGCATCGTCAGCTTCGTCAATACCGAGGTGCAGGAGATCATGAAACCCCGGGTGGATATTACGGCCGTTGCCATCACGGATTCCTATGAACAGGTCAAGCAGACCATCATCCGGTCGGGTTTCTCGCGCATTCCGGTTTACGAGGGCGATTTGGACAATATCAAGGGAACGCTTTATGTCAAGGATCTGCTTTCGCATATCGACCGGGGCGACGAATTCGGCTGGCAGCAACTGATCCGCAGGCCCTATTTCGTGCCGGAGCACAAGAAGATCAACGACCTGCTGGCCGATTTCCAGAACCAGAAGATCCACATGGCGATCGTCGTCGATGAATACGGCTCGACGCAGGGCCTCGTGTCGCTCGAAGACATCGTCGAGGAGGTAGTGGGTGAAATTTCGGACGAAAGCGACAAGGACGAAGTGTTTTATACCCGTTTGGACAAAGATACCTACCTGTTCGACGGCAAGACCCATATCGGCGATTTCGAACGCATTGTGGAGATTGCCGAAGGTACTTTCGCCGATGTCAAGGGGCGTGCCGAAACACTGGCCGGTCTGATGCTCGAACTGAAGTGCGACTTCCTGAAAAAGGGGGATACGGTAACGGCTCACGGTGTGCGGTTCACTGTGGAGGAGATCGAGGGACACCGCATCGACAAGATCAAAGTCCGTCTGCATGGATAATATCCTTTGTATCGAAAAGGTTTTGTCCTGGGAACGGTTGCTGCGGCTGGTTCCCGAACGGGATCTTCGGTTGGCTGCGGCGTTGAAGCCGGCTTCCCGCCGCGAAGAGTTTCTGATGTGGCGGTCGATTGTTTACCGTCGTCTGCCGGATGCCGAAATCGCATATAATGCGGTCGGAGCTCCCGTCGTATGCAATTATCCTCTCCATATCGGAGTTTCCCACTGCCCCGGATACGTTGCGGTCTGCTTCTCCGACCGTCCATGTGCCGTCGATATCGAGCCGCTTGCCCGCGATTTCGGTCGGGCGGCAGTCCGCTTTGCTTCTGCCGAAGAGCGGCAGTTGTCCGACAGTCCGCTGTTGTTGCCGGCCCTCTGGTGTGCCAAGGAGACGCTTTACAAATATTCGGGGCGGCGGAACCTCGATCTGCTCCGGGATTTACGGATCGAGCGTTTCGATCCGGACGAAGGCCGGATGACGGGTCGTATTTGCGGGGAATCCGCATTGGAAATCGGACTTCGGAGGGAGGAGGAGCTTCTTGCAGCCTATATCTTGGTGTGATTATGCTTGCAGGCGTAATTCGGTTCGGGACTTTCGGGGTGTCTGTCGTTCTATGATGGAGGTTCCGCCGAGGAGTTGATTTTCGGACGCTTGGGGCGGTGCCTGCGGCGCCGGATGCAAGGATGCCGCCCGGCAGCTTCGAGGCGGGGCTTCGGTGCTCTTGAAATTTCGGATCGTCTGTTGGCAGACCGTTTTGCCGCCGGGGAGGGATGTCGGGCGGCTGCGGAGGATTCGGAACCTTCTTCTTGCCGAAATGGGACGAATACCCTCCTCCTTGCCGGAAGTTTCACAAATCCTTTTTCGTATCGGGCGGCCGGAAATCGAACCTCTTGCCGACGAAATCCGGTCGGTCGGGGCGTTATTCCGAATGTTATTGTTATTTTTGTAACGATGAAACAGGCTGTCACCCCGCTTCGTTTAGGTTCCGACCGGATTTCGTCGCTGCTCGTCCGTTATGCGATCCCTTCGATTATCGCGATGACCTCTTCGTCGCTCTACAACATCGTCGATAGCATTTTCATCGGACACGGCGTCGGTCCGATCGCCATTTCCGGCGTGGCGCTTTCGATGCCTCTGATGAACATCGCGTCGGCTTTCGGGTCGTTGATCGGGATCGGTGCTGCGGCGCTCACCTCGATCCGGCTGGGACAGGGACGCCGGGAGGCTGCCGAGGGGGTGTTGGGCAATGTGGTGTTGCTCAATTTTCTGGTAGCGGCGCTTTTTACGGCCGTAGGTCTGTTGCTGCTGGACCCCATTCTCTGCTTCTTCGGGGCGAGCGATGCCACGATCGGTTATGCACGCGATTTCATGCAGATCATTCTCGGCGGTACGATCGTTACCCATATGTATTTGAGCCTGAACGAAGTGATCCGTGCTTCGGGTTATCCGAGGAGAGCCATGACGATTATGCTGACGGCCGTCGTGTTGAACTGTCTGCTCAATCCGCTGTTCATTTTCGGGTTCGGCTGGGGTATTCGCGGTTCGGCGGCCGCGACGGTGCTGGCCCAGGTCGCAGCACTCTCGGTTTCGCTCATCCACTTCTCTTCCCGGGGAAGTTTCATCCGGTTCGAACGGGGGATTTTCCGCTTGCAGGTGTCGGTCGTGGGCAAGATCTTTTCTATCGGTATGGCTTCGTTTCTGCTGCACCTCTGTGCTTCGGCGGTAGTGATCGTCGTGAACAAATCGCTCCGGGAGTACGGTGGCGACGTGGCGATCGGGGCGTATGGCATCATTTATCGGGTGGCGATGCTCTTCCTGATGATCGTTTCTGGACTGAATCAGGGCATGCAGCCCATCGTGGGGTACAATTACGGCGCCCGGCGGTACGACCGGGTGTTGAAGGTCCTGCGGCAGACCGTCGTGTGTGCGGTTTGCGTGACGACGACGGGATTCCTGCTGGGACAGCTCTTTCCCCGGCAGGTGGCGATGCTCTTCGTCGATGCTGCGGACGGAGCTGCGGCCGAGCGGATGATCTCTACGGCGGCCGAGGGGCTGCGGATCGTGTTGTGCGTTTTCCCGATCGTCGGATTCCAGATCGTGACCTCCAATTTTTTCCAGTATATAGGCAAGCCGCACAAGGCGATTTTCCTCTCCCTCACGCGGCAGATGCTGTTCCTCATCCCGCTGCTCCTTGTTTTGCCGCCGCATCTCGGTACGCTGGGTGTCTGGATGTCGATGCCGATTGCCGACGGTACGGCCTCTCTGCTGGCCGCCGTGCTGCTCTTCTACCAGGTTCGTAAATTCAGACACCGGCCCCATGCGGAACGGAGTATCTGAGTTTTTTGAAAATATCGATTACAGACTCTTTCGGTGAATTGATGGGGCATTCGCTCGATCCGGGAAATACGACAGAACTCTCGGACGGATCGTTGCACGCGTCCGATTTGGCTTGAATACGGAGCAGGAGCGAGGAGGTGTCGGGTGCCTCCGGGCGTTGGTCGTAACGATAGGGATATCTGCGCAGAAAGAGCTTTTACGATAATAAAAAACAGAGCCGGTGATCCACCGGCTCTGTTTTGGATTTTGTGTTTTGGATTAAATTCCGAGTTTGGTGCGGATCTCCTGCGGAATGGCGTTCTTGTTTACCATAACGGACAGGGTTTTGTACTCCACGAACGGACGCGAGAAGTAGTAGTAACCGTCGTAGGGAGGACGTACGTCCCACGAGTTCTTTACCTTGAAGAAGGGATTGCCCTGCTGATCGACGGCCGTACCCACGATTACCATGCCGTGGTCGTCCGTAGTTTCGTAGTTGTCGAAAGCGATCTGGCGCATCTCCTGCGTGATCTTCTTCTCCTTGACGGGTTTGTCGAACTTGTAGAGGGCGGCCTCTTTCTCGGCGGCGCTCAATTTGCCCCACTTCTCGGCCTCGGTACCCTCCATGCCGTCGATGTCGGTTTCGGGAATGATGCCGATCGCCTTGATGCGGTCGAAGCCCTTTTCGCTGACGTCGGTAGCCCATTCGATCGAGTAACCGTTGGCCAGGGCATTATCGACCACGGCCATCATCTCCTCCAGCGGTACGTTGTAAACCGTGCCCCACATCCAGTTGTCGGGAACCTCGATGATGAACTCCGAGTAGAAAGGATGGTGTGTGAAAGAACCTATATCCACATAGTCGTCCATTTTGATCGGCAGCGACGCTGCGAACGATTCGGGGGTATATTCCTTGCCTTCGTAGGTGAATTTTTCAGGGCGCACGCCGAAATAAGTGTCCAGCAGCGCATTCAGACCGTCTTGCCAGGCCGTGGTCAGCACCCCGTTGTTTCTTGCCTTGATAACTGCGTCCAGGTAGGCTTTCAGTGCTGCGTCGAGCTCGCCGAAGACCGGTTTCTCCGTGCCGTAGTTCAGACCCGGATAGACCTCCTGGGGTACGATGCCGTGCTGCTTGAGGACGTATTCCAGCGTCATCTCCGGCACGCCGCCCGCGCGGCCGCCGATGACGGTCCTGCCGCGCAGCAGCTCCCAGGTAAACGGCACATCCTCCCGTCCGACGAGAAACGACCCGTCGCGCTTCGTGAGCTGGCCGAACACGACCGGGTGATCGTCCTTGCCCTGATTGTACACGTAGATGCACGCCTCCGGTCCGGCGAGACCGATGTCCGCCTGCCCGGTGAGCACCGCCGTCATGACCTTGTCGGCGCCGCCGCCGTTCGTCAGCTCGATCTCCAGCCCCTCGTCGGCGAAGAAGCCCTGACTCATCGCGACATACTGCGGTGCATAGAACACGGAATGGGTAA
>OHAW01000806.1_pt1 | contig 11924 bp, 10 predicted proteins | sample 1577221 | NCBI WGS metagenome assembly OHAW01 (sample SAMEA3879583, study PRJEB24766) | human gut metagenome | biome: human-associated habitat; feature: feces | place: USA | collected 1985/1987 | reverse complement strand
CGGCGTAGCCCTGGCAGAAGAAGTTGTCCGTCTTTGCGAGCAGCCGAACGATTTCACCTATGCATACGATCTGGAAGGCTCCATCGAAGAGAAACTGAACGCCATCGTTCAGAAGATCTACGGCGGAAGCAGAGTTGTCCTGACCGCAAATGCACAGAAACAGGCAAAACAGTTAGAGGCTCTCGGATTTGGTAACTGCCCGATTTGTATGGCAAAAACCCAGTACAGCCTGACCGATGATCAGACCAAACTCGGCGCACCGACCGGATTCGAAGTTACCGTACGTAACCTGAAAATCTCCGCAGGTGCAGGCTTCATCGTAGCCCTGACCGGTGACATCATGACCATGCCAGGTCTGCCGAAAGTTCCGGCAGCAGAGCGTATCGATGTAGACGCTACTGGAAAGATTACAGGACTGTTCTAATAACACAGGATATTGTCTTGAAAAGACAGAATAAAGCATGAAATAAAACACAGAAAAAAGAGACATTCCTTCGTGAATGTCTCTTTTTTTACGTTTTTATTGCAAAATATTACAAAAGATAATATAATTTCTAATGATAACATGGAGAGAAAAGCAGATATAATATAGTAAGGGAGTTACTTACCAATGACATCGAAGAAAAAATTGAGAAGTCTTCTGGGCGGTACACTTTTTATGGTGCTGATGCTCAGCGTACATCCGACGACTGTTTCCGCGAGTGCTGTGGGGAGCAGCACGGTGATGGACCAGTCTGTGGAGACAGAGGATCAGCAGAGCGGGATACAGAGTGAAACGCAGACACAGGCTTCACAGGACAGCGTTGCTGCTGTGCGGGCCAGTCAGAATGGCTGGGTTAAGGCAGGCGACGGCGGCTGGTATTTTTATGAGAATGGACAGCTGAAAACAGGATGGCTTTACCGGAATGGAAACTGGTACTGGCTGGATCCGGACCGGAACGGCCGCATGGCAGAAAACAGCTGGTTCACATACGATAATAATTTTTATTATGCCAAGGGAGACGGAGCAATCTATAAAAATGGTTTTCAGGAAGTAGATGGAAACCTCTATTATTTCCAGAGCTGGGGCGGCATTCAGAAAAATGTGTATCTCAGCATCAGCGGAAAAATGTACTATGTACAGGAAAATGGTATCGTTGCCCGTGGAATAGTCAGAACAATGAATGGACATGGTGATCTCTGCGCATTTGATGATACTACGGGAGCGCAGATCACACAAAAAGGCTGGCTGAAAAAAGGCACATCATATTATTGGGTAAGAGAAGACGGCGTCCTGCAGACCGGCTGGCTGCTGTACGATGATAACTGGTACTGGTTTGATGATAATGGTGTCATGATGGCATCCGGCTGGAAAGAAATCAACAACAATCTGTATTACTTCCAGAGCTGGGGCGGCATTTATAAAAACGGTTTCCAGAGCATCGGAGGAAACGAGTATTATTTCCGGAGCTGGGGTGGTGTATATCGAAACACCTTCTTTACCGTAAAAGGAAAAACCTACATAGCGCAGAATGACGGATCGATCTATCATGCCAGCCAGACCGGCTGGGTTCAGCTGGGAGATCAGACTTACTGGATCAATCAGGATGGTTCTGTTCAGACCGGCTGGCTGAAGCTGGAAGGCAAATGGTACTGGCTGAAAGCGGACGGCACACGTGCTGCATCTGAATGGATCACGTATGACAACAACCGATACTATTTCGACGGTGACGGTGTGATGTACACCGGAATGAAAGAGGTTGACGGAACAAGATATTATTTCCACAGCTGGGGCGGCGTTTACCATAACGAATCTTTTACCTGGCAGGGAAAGAAATACTGGGCAAAAGATGACGGAACCTTCTATACAGGTGTCTGCGATATCAATGGAAAGAAATACTATTTTCTGGAAGACGGCGAGCAGATTACAAAAGAGGGCTGGTATCTGACCAACGGAACGTATTACTGGATCAACGCCAATGGAACCAGAAGAGATGACGAGCTGTTTCAGTACGACGGAAACTATTATTATGTAGACAAAAACGGCGTTATGGCGACAAGCGGCTGGGTATACTGGGATTATAACTATTATTATCCGAGAAGCTGGGGCGGCATGTACAAGAATGCGTTTATTACCTATGATAATAACCTCTATTACCTTGGATCTGACTCGAAAATGGCAATCGGCTGGCAGTCGATTGGCGGAAATACATACTATTTCCGAAACTGGGGCGGCATGATAACCGGAAAACAGGTGATCGACGGAAAAACGTATGTGTTCGATGAGGACGGCAAGCTGGTACAGAGTCCGGACGGATTTGAACCGTCCGCGCAGATCGGTGTCCGCACCGTACGGAACTTTCTGAAAAATGCACTGCTTCCGCTTGGAAACACCCTGTATATCTGGGGAGGCGGCCACACAGACGCAGAGGCAGAGAGTTACGGCGTCAATGCGCAGTGGAAACAATTCTTCAATACACAGAATTCCACCTACAACTATTCCGATCATCTGTATGAGTACGGAAAAGGTCTTGACTGTTCCGGCTATGTCGGATGGACCGCACATCAGGTGACGAAAGAGTATGCAACGACAACCTCCACTGGAATGCCGGCCTACTTTGCAAGAAAAGGCTGGGGAACCTGCGTGACAGGCGATACGTCCCAGAAATTTACGCCGGGTGATGTGGTCAGCAAGAGCGGTCATGTCTGGATTGTTATTGGCCAGTGCTCGGACGGCAGCGTGGTTGTCATTCATGCGACACCGCCGTATATTCAGCTTGGCGGAAGCATTAACAGTGAAGCTATTGAGCTGGCAAATGAATACATGAAAATGTATTATCCGGTTGCGTATGAGCGGTATGGTGTAAAAGTTCTTGACCGGTCCTATCTGACCGGTGTGAATCATTTCACCTGGAGCAGCAGTATCTTAAGTGACAGTGAAGGCTACCGCAGGAAGAAACCGGCAGAAATCCTGAACGATCTGTTCCAGTAAAATATCTTCTATAAAAAATAAGAGAGAATACAAAAAAACTTTGTAGTTCGTGTATTCTCTCTTTCTTTTTGCGCTGGAATTGTCTATACTAGAAGGTGCGTGAAAGACGCAGATCAGAAATACAAAAGAAAAAATCTGGAAAATAAAAATACAAGGGGAGTAAACATGCGAAAGAGCTGGAAATGGGCGCTCTGTCTTGGCGTAGTGTCGTTGCTGCTGCTGGGCGGCTGCGGAAAAGAAAAGACGGAACCAGTGGATCTGGTGCTGGTAACCGACGGCAGTGAGGTAGCTTCCGATGCCGTGTATCAGTCAGCATGGAACGGTCTTGCGCAGTATGGAGACGAGAGCGGTCTGAAATATGAAGCAAGTGTTCCGGCAGGACGGACAACAGAGGACTATGAAAACACCATCAAAGAGGCGGCGCAGAAGGGAGCATCCGTTATCGTCTGTGCCGGAACGAGCATGAGCCGCGCCGTTTACGATGCACAGCGCGACTGGAAGGATGTCCGTTTTCTGCTGCTGGAGGCAGAACCGGTCAGTGAGAGCGGCCGCAGCCGTCTCCGCGGAAATACAGAAAGCCTGGAAATTGATGCATCAGAGGCCGGCTACCTGGCAGGCTATGCGGCAGTACAGGCCGGCTACACGCACCTGGGCTATATCGGACAGAAAAACGAAGAGAACGGAACAAAGTATGGGACAGGTTATGCACTCGGTGCAGAGGCGGCCGCTGCGGATCTGGGACTTGGAGAAAACAGCATCACGCTGGATTATACGTATCGGAAAAGCAGCAGCGTATCACCGTCGTATTTGGAAAAAATCAAAAGCTGGTACGGTGAGAGCGGACAGATTCTCTTCTCGGACGGTGCATCGTATCAGAATGTACTTGGCGCAGCAGCATCTGCGGCAGGCGGAGCACTGATCGCAAACGGCGGCGTGGAGGAGTACGCCAATGCCGTGTTGAAAGTACGTCTGGATTATGGAACTGCAGTTTACAATGCGTTAAAAGAAATGAAACAAAAGGATTTTGAAGGCGGGAAAATTGTAACGCGCGGCGTGACCGATCAGGAAATCAGTCTGGAATGGAATCAGGATGCGGTGCCGTCTTTTACAGAGGATCAGTACCGGGCACTCTGTGCGAAATTCTCCGCAGAGGACTTTTCAATCCCCGACGGCGATGCGCTTTCCTCGCCGGATCAATACAAATTGAGTTGTGTGAGTGTACAGAAGGTAAAATAACATGTATCGTTACTGTTCACGAATTGTTTACAAAAAGGCGGGATATTTTTCCTTGCATCCATTTGTGAATTGTGATATTATGTAAAAGAATTGGGAAAAATATTTCAAAATTGTTACAGAATAATTGAATTTCTAAGAAACAGGTAAAACTGGAAACAGAAATCCTACATACAACGAATCAATTTGGGAGTGAAAGAATGAGAAAAAAATTTCTTGCCTTAAGTTTAGCAGTGATCGTAAGTGCAGCTCAGGTAATGACAGTAAGCGCCTCCAAACAGGAGAAGTTACAGCAGCAGCAGGCAGCACAGGCCGAGACCAGCGCACAGCTTGACAACGCAAAAGCAGAAATCGACGATCTGGAAACTAAAAAGAATCAGATTACCGGCGAGATTGATGACCTGGACGCACAGCTTGTCGTAACCATGGCATCCGTTGAAAATCTGAAAAATGAAATTGCAGAGAAACAGACTGAGATTGAAGATACTCAGAAAAAATTAAGTGACGCACAGGCAGAAGAGGACGAGCAGTACGAGCAGATGAAAAAACGTATCAAATTCCTCTATGAAAGCGGCGGAGACAACGGCTGGGCAGCACTGATTCTGGAAGGAAAAGATTTAAGCAGCATCCTGAACCAGGCTGAGTACACCCAGAAATTATACAAATACGACAGAGAGTGCCTGCAGGAGTACATGGATCTGGTACAGCAGGTAACGGATTACAGCAATCAGCTCGCAGACGAGAAAGCAGACCTGGAAGCCAGCGAGGCAGAGCAGGAAGCACAGCAGCAGTCCCTCGAGGAAATGCTCGAGCAGAAGAAAGCCGTTTCCGATGACTACGAGAACCAGATTGCAGACCTGAATGACATGGCTGCACAGTACAACGCAGTCCTGGCAGAACAGAACGCAAAGATCCAGCAGATTCAGGAAGAGATTGCAGCCGAAGAAGCAGCGAAAGCCGCTGAGGAAGCAAGAAAAGCAGAAGAGGCACGTCAGGCAGCAGAAGCAGCCGAGGCAGCGCGCCAGGCAGAAGCTGCAAGACAGGCAGAAGCAGCCGCAAGCAGTGCTGCAAATAATGCAACAACGGCAGACAACACACCGTCCAGCACAGGAAGCTCCACCACGACAACAACACCGTCTAACGGAGGAAGCTCTTACGATGATTCTTCGTCCAGCGATACCAGCAGCTCGGATGATTCCAGCAGCTCCAGCAGCACCGGAAGCGCAACCGGAAGTGCCATCGTATCCTATGCAACACAGTTTATTGGAAATCCATACGTATGGGGCGGCACAAGCCTTACCAACGGAGCTGACTGCTCTGGTTTTATCATGAGCGTTTACGCACACTTCGGATACGACCTTCCGCATTCCTCCAGTGCACTGCGTGGTGTAGGACGCGGTGTATCTTATGCCGAGGCTCAGCCGGGCGATATTATCTGCTACAGCGGCCACGTAGCCATCTACATCGGCGGCGGTGCAATCGTACACGCAAGCAATGAGCGCGACGGTATCAAGATCAGCAGCAACGCAGCGTATACCACGATTCTTGCGGTAAGACGTGTGGTTTAAAAAGGAATTACATAGTAAGAATTTTCAGATCCCGGGAGAGAAAAATCCCGGGATCTTTTGCGTTTTGCTTAAAATTGAGTGCATTCGCGTTAAAACTGTGATATACTAAAGCACATCGGAGATACAAGGGCGTATTGACCAACAGAAGGTCAGTACGCCCTTTTGCTTGTTAGGAAGAAGGGAGAATCGTTATGAAACTGGAAAATTATTTTCGTCGTTTCGGTATTCGGAACGGATCTGGTGCGGAAAGTAGCGTCAGTGCTGTCCATCTGCATTATCGCCGGTCTGCTGATCGTCTACGTCCCGAACATCATCGCCGGAGCCGGAAAGATCGGCGATACTGTAAACGCCATGAAAACCGCAGACCCCCCATTCGGCAAAGCCCTGTACGCCGCATTCCTCTACGGAACCTTCCAGCTTGCCAATGTCGCAGTCTTCGTCCAGCATGCCAAATCCTTCGAAAAACCGCAGGATGCCGGAAAGAGCATGGCAGTCGGTGCCGTATTAAATGCCCTTCTGATGATCATGGTCGTCCTCGGAATCATGACCGTATACCAGAACCCGGAAATGAGCCAGCAGAGCGTCCCGACATTATTTATGGTTCAGCAGGGCGTCGGCAGTAAATTCATGACACCGCTGATTTCCGTACTGATCATCCTCGGTGCCGTATCCACAGCCGTCAACATGGTTGCCGCCATGGTCAAACGAATCCACGCTGGTCTCGCTGAACGAAGCAGCAGAACAGAAACCGCAGGCAAAATCAGCCGCACCCAGATCCTCGCCGCCCTCGCTTGCTGCATCGCAGACTTCCTCATCGCACAGTTTGGTCTGCTGACGCTGATCCAGAAGGCGTACAGCATCCTGGCATACCTGGCAATCCCGGTCATCTTGGTGCCGTACGTGGTGCACATGGCGGTGATGCGGTTTGATACGAAAAAATAGAAAAGAACAATAAAAAATTTGTAACAAAAATTTACACCGCAGAAAGAGAGATTTGTTTCTGGAGAATGGAAGTATTTCGCAGACAGCAGAAAAAAGAAGATTCATGCAGAGCAGACGTGAGTCATAAAGAAATGACATGCGTCTGCCTTTTTTCTGTGCGTCTGGCAGAGTATGTGTCGGTGACAAAGCAGAAAACAGGAACTCTTCTTTGGGACTCGATTGTGCCGTCAAAATATGGTATACTGCAAAAAGGATCAAAAAGCGGATATTGATATTTCACGGGAGGGGAAGAAGATGAAAAATGCACCGGCTTATGTGAAGGTTTACAGCAGACTGAAAAACGAGATCAATAAGGGAACATATCCTGTCGGGGGATTTCTGCCGAAGGAGTGTGAACTGGAGAAAATCTATCAGGTCAGCCGTACTACGGTACGGAATGCAGTAAAGATACTGGTGCAGGAGGGACTGGTTGAGGTTCGCCAGGGTTCTGGAACGAGGGTGCTGAATCATAAGGCAATTCAGAATTATAACAAGGTCACATCGGTCACGGAATCCCTGATGAAAAAAGGATATCGGGTAACGACGTCAGATATGATGATCGACATCATTTCGGCGGACAAACAGCTCGCCGATGAACTGGAAATTCCGGAGGGAACCAGCGTGGCGAGGATTCAGCGGCTGCAGCTTGCGGATGAAGAGCCTGTTACGCTGATGGAAAATTATATCGAATATGCGAAAGTCCCTGGCATCGAAGCGTATGAGAATCAGTTTGTAGCGCTGTATCAGTTTCTGGAGGAGAAATTCGGCTTGCAGATTGATGAGACACGAGACAGAATTTCAGCGAAATCCGCGACCTTTATGGAAGCCCAGGTTCTGAAAACGGAGCCGAAGGATGCGCTTCTTGTGGTGCACAGAGTCACCTACTGGCAGAACCGGCCGGTGAGCATTGACCATGTGCGGATCATCGGAAGCAAGTACGAGGTGGAGATTTCGGGAAAAGGACGGAGTAAATGAGCGATGAGACAGAAGAACAGAAGAAACTGATGCGGCAGATTGATATCAGCTGTGTACAGGCATTTCATACAATGGATGAAATTGATGCGATGGTGGAGCTGGCAAAGAAATATCGTCTGGCTGCTGTGTTTACCTTGCCGGCGTTCAGCGCCCATGTGGCAGAACGGCTGCAGGACACCAGAGAAATCCATGCGGGAGGCGTGGTAAGCTTTCCGGGCGGCGGAGATACGACCGGACAGAAGAAGCGGCAGGCAAAAGAACTGTGGGAGGCTGGCTGCCGGGAAATCGACATGGTGATGAATCTTACGGCATTCAGAAGCCACGAATTTTCTTATGTAAAAGAAGAACTTCTGGCCATCCGGGAGCAGGTGCCTTCGGCGATTTTTAAGGTGATCATCGAGGCACCGCAGCTGACGGAGCAGGAAATCTGCCAGGCAGTGGATCTGTGTGTGAAAGGCCGTGCGGATTATGTAAAGACGAGCACCGGATGGTATCCCGGCTGTCCTTCCACCGTGGAACAGGTTCGAATCATGAGCCGTGAAGCCGCCGGTCGCATTCAGATCAAGGCCGCCGGTGGAATCCGCAGTCTGGAAACTATACAGGAAATGCAGAAAGCCGGCTGCAGCCGTTTCGGTATGGGAATGCGGTCGGTGCAGAATTTGATAAAAAGTATCTATAAGTAATCTATTGTGCAAAAGCTATAAAAAAGTCACGGAATATTCTACGGCATTCCGTGACTTTTCTGTTGAATTAGTAACCTATTAGTGATATATTCGAACCATAGGAATCGATAAATCATTAACAATCTGAAAGGAGAGCAAAAGATATGAAAGGTTATGCAATGCTGAAAATCGGTGAATCCGGATGGATCGAGAAAGAACGCCCGAAATGCGGGCCGATGGATGCCATTTGCCGTCCACTGGCAGTTGCCATCTGCACATCAGATGTCCACACTTTATGGGAAGGGGCCATCGGTGACCGTCATAACATGATTCTGGGCCATGAGTGCTGTGCAGAGGTTGTGGAAGTCGGAGAGCTCGTAAAAGATTTCAAACCGGGAGACCGGGTTCTTGTGCCGGCCATCACTCCGGACTGGAATTCTCTGGAAGCACAGGCTGGTTATTCCATGCACTCCGGCGGAATGCTGGCAGGCTGGAAATTCTCCAACTTCAAAGATGGTGTCTTTTCTGAATTCTTTCATGTAAATGATGCCGATGGAAACCTTGCGCTGCTTCCGAAAAACATCAATGTTGTCGACGCGTGCATGCTTTCCGATATGGTGCCGACTGGATTCCACGGCGTAGAGCTTGCCGATGTACAGTTTGGTGATACAGTTCTTGTCATCGGAATCGGACCAGTTGGTCTGATGTCGGTAGCCGGAACGAATATGCGCGGCGCATCGAGAATCATTGCTGTCGGAACGAGACCGGTCTGCGTAGAAGCGGCAAAAAAATACGGCGCAACGGATTTTGTCAGCTACAAGAACGGACCGATTTTCCAGCAGGTACTCGATATGACAGATGGAAAAGGTGTTGATAAAGTAGTCATCGCCGGCGGTGGTGTAGAAACCTTTGCAGAAGCAGTAAAATGCCTGAAACCGGGCGGAAAGATCGGAAATGTAAACTATCTTGGATCCGGTGACAACATTGATATTCCGCGTGTAGAGTGGGGCGTTGGAATGGGTCACAAACAGATTAACGGAGGCCTGATGCCTGGCGGAAGACTCCGCATGGAAAAACTGGGAGCTCTTGTTTCGGCAGGCAAGCTGGATGTCAGCCCGCTGTCCACGCATGTGTTTGATGGATGGGATCATCTGGAAGAAGCATTGTTCCTGATGAGAGATAAACCGAAGGATTTAATCAAACCAGTCGTTAAATTGGCTGACTGATGATTTGAAAATTTGACTGAAAAAGGAAACGTATGAAAATATTGATCGTATCCGGCTTTTTGGGCGCGGGAAAAACAACATTTATCAAACGGCTGGCCAGGAACGTCGATCAGCGGTTTGCCATACTGGAAAATGAATATGGAGCCGCAGGAATCGACGGCGCACGTCTTGGCCAGAACCGGCAGGGAACGCAGAAAAATGTATGGGAAATGACAGAGCAGTGCATCTGCTGCATCGGGAAAAAGGATTTTGCAGCATCCGTGCTGACCATTGCCAATGTGGTAGACCCGGAATACCTGATCGTAGAACCGACAGGCGTCGGAAGTCTCGCCCGGATTATAGAAAATCTGCGTCAGATCGAGTACGAGAGAATTCAGCTTCTCTCGCCGGTCACTATTGTGGATGTTTACAGTTACCGCCGCTATATGGCGGAATATCCCGAGCTGTATCAGGATCAGATCCGAAGCGCGGATACGATCATTGTTTCCAAAACAGAAGCATGCCAGGCGGAAGAAAAACAGCGCATCCAGGAATTTCTGCAGGAAATTAATCCGCAGGCAAAAATCATCACGGATTATGCATCCACGATGACACGGGAAGATTACCAGAGCTTGCTGCTGGGCAGCCGGTATGAGAAAAAAGTACAGGATACGCAGAGCGGCGAAAAGATGCCGGAGACCTTCTCCTTCGAAAATATCCGAATGGAGGCACCGGAAACCCTGTGGTGTTTTCTGGAACAGATCATTCGCGGAGCGTTTGGAAATATCATCCGTGCAAAAGGACAGTTCGCAGCCGGAGACCAGTTTCTCCAATTTGATGTCGCCGATCACCGCTACAGCATCACCGGCACAGAACAGAAAAACGCCGGCCAGGCTGTGTTTATCGGAAACGATATGAACGAAGATGCGATCCGGCAGTATTTTAAGAAATGCGCCGGAAACCAGAAAATGAAATATGCTGCCCGTCATGTATCATAAAGTAAATAGGAAAAAGAGATTGCGGAGTCCTGCCAAAACAGGGTTTCGCAATTTTGGTTTTTACAGAAAGATTCAACTGAAAAACGAAGGATAGGCAAAAACGAAAAATTACGCTAAAATAAACATACAAGTATTCCAAATAAAACAAAAGAAAAATCAGGGGGGATCTGATATGGAGGAACAGAAAAGAAGACGGCAAAGAAAATCAGCGGCATACTGGTTGAGCAAAAGCTCGATTTTATATCCGATCTGTATCTTGTATGTGATGTATGTGAAACAGGTTGAGGTATATATTACAGAATGTTCCGTCCATATTTCGTCGGGGACAATGCTTTTTGCCTATGCGCTGTGCCTGATTTTGTGGCTGGCCTCACCCATTCGAAGCTACTGCGCAGATGGAACTGCAAATGAAGTTTTATTCTATGCATTTCCGCCGAGCATACTGATGCTGTTTTTATTTGCCCAATATTCACTGAAAATTGTGTTGTTTCTTGCAGTGCTGGATGGGATATTTCTTGTTACGGTTTTAAGAGATTTACATAGAAAAAAACGAAAATATTCTCCGAAAAAATTCTGGAGATTAAAAAGAAGTGACTTAAACGCATTTCTGTTTGTTTCAGTATGCGTGAGTATGGTACCGACTTGTATGATGATATATTGGAAGCTTGAGTCTCCGTCCGGAGTGGCAGAACTTTACGAACGAAAAAAGGACTATAATCTCGTCCAGAATCAGGAGAACATTTTTCAGGAAAATAAAGAATTTCTGCTGAGCTTAAAGGAGAGCGAATGGAGGCAAAAAACACTGGAAGAAAGAACAATTGCAGCACAGAAGATGGTACGGCTTGAAACAGAACGACTTGGAATTCCCGAAATTCCGCTGTATGTGAAAGAGACAGGATCATCGAATTGCGTTGCATTATATAATAACGAAGAGAACGAAATATGGTATGCTCCAGAGCATTTAACATCTCAGACAGCAGAAGAATTTTTTACGGGAATTTGCGAAGAATGTTATCATGGAATGGAGTATTATCTGCTGGAGCGAATGGACTGGAATTCGGAAATGGCGAATACTGCTTATTTTGAAGAAATGAGGAAGTGGAAACTAAATGATAATCGCTACATATCTGGACGCGACGAGGGCGATTCGTTTGAAGCATATCAATCACAGCCGCTGGAAGCATCTGCCAAAAAGTATGCCAGTTCCGAAACAGAGGCACTGATTCATTTTATTGCTGTATACGGCGATGAATAAAAATCTTTTAGGGGGGAGGGAGAAAAGGAGCGTCGGGAAAAAATAAAAAAATTAGCACTCACCTCTTGACAGTGCT
>OHAW01000803.1_pt1 | contig 11940 bp, 8 predicted proteins | sample 1577221 | NCBI WGS metagenome assembly OHAW01 (sample SAMEA3879583, study PRJEB24766) | human gut metagenome | biome: human-associated habitat; feature: feces | place: USA | collected 1985/1987 | reverse complement strand
CTTGAAAGCGTTGAGCGTCATGATGTCGCGAGGCAGAACGTTTTCCTCCAGCAGACGCATAACAGCCATGCCTGCGTGCTTAGCCAAAGCAATACGCTTGCCGTTATAAGCAGCGGGGATAGTGCCGTTGCCAGGCAGGCCCATGCCAAGAACCTCAGTCAGGCAGTTCATGGTATTTGCAGTGAACAGACCGGAGCAGCTGCCGCAGCCGGGGCAGGCACAATGCTCGATTTCTCTAAGCTCTGCTTTATCAATCTGACCGGACTCAAAACGGCCGGCAGCTTCAAATACAGTAGATACGCTGATATCTCTGCCCTGATAACGACCGGGCAGCATCGGACCGCCGCTGACAACAACGGTCGGGATATTCAGACGGGCTGCTGCCATCAGCATGCCGGGAACGATTTTATCACAGTTCGGAATCAGGATTAAGCCGTCAAACGCATGGCCGTTAGCAACAGCTTCGATGCTGTCTGCAACCAGCTCACGGCTTGCCAGCGGATATTTCATACCGTCATGGCCCATGGCGATGCCATCGCAGATGCCGATAGCCGGGAACTCAATCGGAGTACCGCCAGCTTCCAGCACGCCGTATTTGGCTGCCTTAGCGATGGTATCCAGATGCATATGTCCCGGAATGATTTCGTTAGCGGCACAGCAGATGCCGATTAACGGTTTCTTTAATTCTTCTTCAGTATAACCCATTGCATAGAACAGAGAGCGATGGGCTGCGCGGGTTGAACCTTTTTTTACTTGTGTACTGCGCATGTTTCTTTGACCTCTTTCCCTTAAGTAATAACTACTACCGTACGGGCTGCTGATAAAGCACCGTATACTTCATCAGGTTTCCTCGACGTACAAGGAGTACGCCATCGACGACCTTCTTCGTCTCCGGCACTTTCTGAGCAGCCTGCGTGGAATTAACGTAGCAAGCTGCTGATAAAGCACCATATACATCAAGTCGCCTCGACCTTAATGCTTTTTATTGCAGCCAATACGGTTTAAAATAAAAAATAACAGTCCCGAAGCCTTTCGGGATACTCATAAAATTTTACAATTTTTATAGCCTGATGTCAAATTTTATGGACAAAAAACTACAATTAAGTGTAAGCTTGCACCTTAAAAGTTGCATCATAGTTACATTCTTTACAAACTTGGTAAAGTTTAAAAATAATTCACGATTACTGCGTGGAGAATAGTATATAATAGGCGTGTAAAATTGTTGCGAGGTGATTATCATGAAAACTAAATTAACTGAGCTCTTAGGTATAAAATATCCTGTTATCCAAGGCGGTATGGCGTGGACGAGTGACGCTGTGCTGGCTGCAGCAGTTTCCAACGCCGGTGGTGCCGGTATCATCGGCAGCGGTGGTCGTACCGTGGAATGGACACGTGACGAGGTGCGCAAGGCAAAATCTCTGACCGACAAGCCCTTCGGCGTTAACGTTATGCTGATGGCTCCTAACATTGCGGAAATCATTGCTATGCTGTGCGAGGAAAAGGTAGCCTTTGTTACCTTGGGTGCAGGCAACCCTGTACCGCACATTCCTGCTTTTCATGCTGCAGGCATCAAGGTTATTCCGGTAGTGCCTAATGTTAAGCTGGCAAGGCGTATTGAGGCTGCAGGCGCTGACGCTATGGTTATTGAAGGCATGGAGGCCGGTGGTCACATCGGCAAGCAGACTACTATGGCGCTGATGGAAAACGTGCTGCCGCAGATTAAATCTGTTCCGGTGCTTGTTGCCGGCGGTATCAGCGACGGCCGTGCGCTGGCTGCAGCTTTGCTGATGGGTGCCGCAGGTGTGCAGATGGGCAGCCGTTTCCTGCTGACTGAGGAATGCCCGGCAAATCCTGTTGCTAAGGAGGCTATTGTTAAGGCAACCGATACTGACAGCGTAGCAACAGGCTATAGCCGTAATCTTGGTGTACGCTGCCTTTCCAATGCCTTTACCGATGCTTATACCGCGCGTGAAATTGCCGGTGCTCCCAAAGAGGAGCTGATGGCGATGGGTACAGGCACCAACCGCAGAGGTCTTGTGGAAGGTGATGTTACAAACGGTACCGTTATGTGCGGTCAGAGCCTGAACGTGCTGAATGATATCCTGCCCTGCAAGGATGTTATGGAGCGTATCATTGCGGAAGCTAAAGAGGCTATTGGCAACGTACAGAAAATCGAGCTGTAAAAATTAAAGCAAAAAGCATGCATTGCTTGCTGTGTACCAATAATACTGGATGTCCGGTTGAGATACAAAGTAAAGCGGTGCATGCTTTTTTACTATATTTCATCTGGTCTGTAATTATTCAGCTTATCTGGTTGCATTCGGGGAACAGGCTGCTTAATCGTTCTATTACCGCGGCAATTTTATCTGCCTCGATGGAAGCGTAATTGATAACGAGCGTGCAGCCGTTATTATCTTCGGTGTTATGGCTGTAATCGGAATAGAAGGAAAGGCACATATCTGCTGCCAGTGCTGCCTTGCGCACTTCTGCTTCCGTCAGTTTGGTGTTGATATGCAGGACAAAATGCGTACCGGCGTTGCGTTCGGTAATTTGCGAAACAGCAGCCAGCGGTGAGGCGTGGATGGCTGCCAAAATTTTGTGGCGTTGCTCGCGGTAGTAGTTTTTCATTTTGTTGATGTGGCGTTCAAAATAGCCTTCGGAAATGAAGCGTGCCAACGTATACTGCTCAAAGCTGGATACGGTGCAGCTGTAAAAGCTCATAGTCTGCTCATAGCGCTCCAAAAGACGCGGCGGCAGCACCATGTAGCTGATGCGAAGTGAGGGCACAAGGCTTTTGGAGAAGGTGTTCATATAGATGACACGGCTTTGCGTATCCTGCGCATACAGCGGCAGGATGAAGCGCCCGGTGTAACGGAATTCGCTGTCGTAATCATCTTCAATTATATAGCGCTTGCGGATGCGGTTAACCCATTCGAACAGCTCCAGCCTGCGTGTTACGGGCATGACAATGCCGGTGGGGAAGTGGTTGGCGGGGGAAAGATGCACTACGTCGGCACCGCTTTCCTCCAGCTTGTCAATCATCAGACCGTTGTCATCAATGGGGATGTACTTCCAGGGATTACCGAAGCTGGCGGAGATGGAGGCAAATTTTTTATAGCCCGGTTCTTCAATGGCAAAGGTGCAGGCATGGCCGAACATCTGCAGCAGGCGGCCGTAAAGATATTCCGTACCGGCACCGATGATAATTTGCGAAGGGTCAACCTGCATAGCGCGGTTGTGTGCCAGATAGTCGGCAATAGCCTTGCGCAGCTCGTAGACGCCTTTGTAGGGAACAGTTTTGAGCAGCTCTTCGTTGTGTACGGAAAGCGTTTCGCGCATCAGGCGTGTCCAGGTCGCCAGCGGAAAGTTTTGCAGGCTGATGCGGTTGGCCTTGAAGTCGGCAAAGTATTCGCGCTCCGCTGCCTCCGGCAGCATCGCTGCTGCAGTCTTACGACGCACGCGGTAGCTGCTGACGTCTTCTACGAAGTAGCCCTTCTTTTCGCGCGAGGTGATGTAGCCTTCTACCGCCAGCTGGGCGTAGGCGTTGGCAACGGTGATGATGCCTACGCTCAGATGCTGTGCCAACGTGCGCTTGGAGGGCAGGCGTTCTCCTGCCTGCAGCCTGCCGCTGATAATATCCTGACGGATGCATTGATATAAGTAATCATAGAGCGGTGTGCTGCCGCGTTTATCCAAGTCATATGTTAACATAAGTGCTGATTCTCCTTGGTTCTAAAATATTTTTACTTTTTGATTCTTTTAATAGAACCATTTTGATTATACAATAGTGACATCACAAAAACAAGTCCCGTCACAAAGGCGTGAAGGGCAAGAGCCAAATGAGGAGGATTATCATTCTTATGGAAAAAGTAAAATTACAAGCACAATATGGTTTATATATTAACGGACAGTGGCGCAACGCATCCGATGGCGCAACTTATAATGCAGAAAGTCCTGCCGATGGCAGCCATCTGGCAGTCTGCGCCCAAGGCAGCCGTGAGGATGTAGAGGCAGCCTCCGCAGCAGCCTGGGAAGCCTTCAAAACCTGGAAAAAGACTACTCCGGCACAGCGTGCTGCTCTGCTGAATAAAATTGCCGATATTATTGATGCTAACAAAGAGCATCTGGCAATGGTAGAAAGCATGGATAACGGTAAGCCGATTCGTGAAACTATGAACGTGGATATTCCGATGGCGGCAGAGCATTTCCGTTATTTTGCCGGCTGCATCTTAGCGGAGGAAGGTCAGGCATCCGTACTTAACGAGCAGTTCCTTTCCATTATTCTGCGTGAGCCTATCGGCGTAGTCGGTCAGATTATCCCTTGGAACTTCCCGTTCCTTATGGCAGCGTGGAAGCTGGCGCCGGTGCTGGCAGCAGGCGATTGCACTGTGCTGAAGCCTTCTAAGGAAGCAAGCCTTTCCATTCTGGAATTTGCCCGTCTGATTGACGGCGTACTGCCTGCAGGTGTTTTCAATGTTATTACCGGCGCGGGCAGCAAAACAGGTCAATATATGCTTGAGCACAAGAACTTTGCCAAGCTGGCCTTCACCGGCAGCACCGAGGTTGGCCGTAATGTAGGCCTGGCTGCGGCAGAACGCATTATCCCGGCAACATTGGAGCTGGGTGGTAAGAGTGCCAATATTTATTTCGATGACTGCGATTTTGAGCAGGCTATCGACGGAGCTCAGTTAGGTATTCTCTTTAACCAAGGTCAGGTATGCTGCGCAGGCAGCCGTATCTTCGTACAGGATACTATTTACGATAAATTCGTACCGGCTTTAGTCAAAGCCTTCAACAAGGTTAAGGTGGGCCTGCCCTGGCATGATGATACGCAGATGGGTTCTCAAATCAACGAAACCCAAATCAAGAAAATCCTGAGCTATGTTGAAATTGCTGAGCAGGAGGGCGCTACTATTGCCTGCGGCGGTGAACGCTTTACCGAGGGTGAACTGGCCAAGGGTGCCTTCATGAAACCTACGCTGATTACCAATGTAACAAATGATATGCGTGTGGCACAGGAGGAAATCTTCGGACCTGTTGCCGTAGTTATCAAATTCCACGATGAGGATGAGGTTATTGCTATGGCTAATGACAGTGAATACGGTCTTGGCGGTGCTGTCTGGACTAAGGATATCAACAAGGCTATCCGTGTGGCACGCAACGTGGAAACCGGCCGTATGTGGGTGAACACCTATAACCAGATTCCTGAGCATTCTCCCTTCGGCGGCTACAAAACCTCCGGCATCGGCCGTGAAACTCACAAGATGATTTTGAACCACTATACACAAGTGAAAAATATTATGATTAATCTCAGTTATGCTCCTTCTGGGTTTTATCCTCAGGACTGACGATTAATAAACAGGTTTATTCCTGATTAGTTGCGCAAAAAAAGCTCCGGCGGTTGCCGGAGCTTTTTTGCTTTCCATCTTACTATTCTCGTTTGTATCAGAATCCCAATACAAGATATTTACTTGTTAATTTAAATTTTTTCAGTTTTTTGTTCCAGTATTTTTATCGAATCGAGATAATCCTTTTCCACTTCGCTAAGCGTTTTCGCCTTATACTTTCTATATTCTCCGGTTGCTTTATCAACCGCCTGCTTATGGCTGATGCTTCCGTTTCCAAGCAACAATTGCTCTCCACTCATGGTTAGAATACGATCCAGATGTTCAGCCCAATTCTGCATGGTCATTGCCTGTTCTCGTTCCGCCTGTCGTTCTGCAAAATCAAGATATCCGGATACAAGTTGTCCCATAGCGCGTAGTTCTTTTTCATCCAGATAATTTTTTGCAACAACAGCTTCTTTCAAGGTTGGCTGCTTTCCTGCAAAATTGGCAAGTCCCATAAATTCTTTTTCCGCATCTGCTCTGTTATAAATTACTTCTGCGGCAGTCTGCCCATGAATCGCATAATGGATTTTATTTTGGACTTTCTTAAAAAATTGTATAGAAATTTCTGCTTTAGGATTATAGTCGATGCTTGTAGCATAAATTTCTAAAACCTGACGGTAAAATACCTTTTCTGATGCTCGAATATCGCGAATACGTTCTAAAAGTTCCTTGAAGTAACCGCCGCCACCAAGATTTTTCAGACGTTCATCATCCATGGCAAAGCCTTTTCGCATATACTCTTTGAGAATATTGGTTGCCCAAATTCTAAACTGTGTGCCACGTTTCGATTTTACACGATAGCCGACAGAAATGATCACATCAAGATTATAGTAATCTACCTGATATATTTTTCCGTCAGCGGCAGTGTAGGCAAATTTTGCCCACACTGATTCTTTCTGCAATTCGCCTTCTTTGAAAATATTTCTTATATGCTTACCGATAACACTTCTGTCTCGCTGAAACAATTCAGCCATTTGGTCAATGGATAGCCATACTGTATCACCGTCAAAGGTTGTCTCAATCTTCGCTAATCCATCTTCTGTTGTATAAATGATAATATTGGATTCCTGATTCATTTCATCTTTCTTTTTCACATTTACACTCCATTTCTAGCTGTATCGCAGTACATGCTGCAAACTCTGTGTTAAAAAGCACTTTCAACATAGAGTTTGTACACTATTTACATGATTATTATATCATTCATTTTCTGGCTTTCCAATAGTGTCAATTATATCTTTAGAATTGAATTTTCCTTCTAAATAATCAGGTGAATATGGGATTAAAGCCGGTAATAAGTCAAAAGATTCCCGTGGTATTTCGCTGAATTTATTGACACAATAAGAAACGGCGTGACCAAAGCCACGCCGCGCTTTTCCTGAAAATCGGGATTACTAAATTTTTACTGTTTTATGGGTATCTCCGGCGGTTGCCGGAGCTTTTTTGCTGAGTGGGTTATATTTATTTATCCAATTTTGCATTATCCAAAAATGCTGTGCCGAATTGCGTATAGTTCATGTCCGCACCGCGCAGGTCAGCGTATTCCAAAAATGCTTTGTCCAGCAGCGCCTTGTCCAGCTTGCTGTTGTTAAAATTGCTGTGGCCCAGCTTGCTGCTGCGCAGGTCTGCTTCCGTCAGGTCACTGCGCTCCAGATGGGCACTGTACAGGTTAGCGCCATGAAAAATTGCGTTTTTCAGGCTGGCACGGCGCAGCCAGCTGTAGGGCAGGTTGGCGAAGCTGAAGTCCGCGTAATCAGCCTGTACGCCGTCCATAGAAGCCTCCTGCGCTTTGACCTGCTGCAGATTAGCGTTCAGCAGATGTGCGCCATGCAGCTGGCAGCGGTTGAGATATGCTCCCTGCAGGCTGGCGTTGGTAAAATCGCTGCCGGAGGCATTGGCATAGCGGAAGTTGGCATATGCCAGATTGGCACCGCGCAGACTGGCGTTGGGCAGCAGAGCGCTCTGGAAGCAGGCATCCTGCAGCTTGGCTTTGTCCAGCTTGGTAGCATCAAGACGTGCTTCCGTAAAATCGGTGTTGGTAAAATCGCGGCCGGATAAATCCATTCCCGATAAATCGGCACCGGAAAGGTCGCCGCCGGGGCAGCTTGCTCCGTTCAGTACCGCATGCAAATCACTGTTGCTGTATGCAAAAGCTGTGCTGCTGATGCCGATAGCCAGAAGCGTAAGCAAAGTCTTGAAAATATTATTACGCATTTTGGCCTCCTGTATAGCTTTCTGCTTCGTCCAGCAGAAGCTCCAGCTGTTTGGGATCATCCGGCAGACAGTCGATAATCTTCCAAGGCTTAACCTCGTCAAAATCCTCAGGTTTATAGCCGGAGCCTTCCAAAATAATCAGGCAGGGTGCGCCGATAGCATTGGCACAGCGCACGTCGTTAGGTGTATCGCCGATAAAAATAAGCTCGTTGGGCTTGGCCTGCTCGTTTTGCATATACAGGCGGTGGAAGGCAACCTTAGCCAGCATTTCGCGGTTTTCACTGATTTCGCCGAAGACGCTGTGTTCATGGTTAAAATATTGATCCAGACCGAAATGCTGCAGCTTGAGATGGGCGCCGGTGCTGGTGTTGCCGGTAAGCAGGCAGTTGCAGTAACGGCTATCAAGCTGGCAAAAATATTGCAGCGTTTTCTCTACGTTTTTCAAAACACGGCCCTTGTGCAGCGGCAGCTGTTTGGGCAGCTCCATATGGTAGCGGATAAGCAGGCCTGCTGCTTCGGCACTGTTGCAGCGTCCGCGCAGACGGGTAACAACGCTTTTGATAATATCCGAGTCAGTGCGTCCTGCCAAGGATTTGTTGAAATCGAAGGCATCGAGAAAATAGTAGTCCTTGATGACCTTAATCATGGCATCCTTGCCGGCACCACCGGAAAGAATCAGTGTGCCGTCTACATCCCACATTAAATATTTCATGTGTAAAATCTCCTTTGATTTAAGAAAAAACAGGGGCTGTTCATACAACCCCTGGAAAAGTTTATCTTATAGTCCCGTTTAGATGCCACGGGGCTTGAGCATCATTGTTTTTGGTAACGTTCTGAGTGCGGCGGATGAATTTGATGTTGGAGCGGTGGTTGGGCTTCATATCGTATTTGCTGCCGAAATCGCCGCGGTCCAGCAGGGTAATTTTAGCCTTGTCGCAGTCAAAGGCGCTGCGCAGATAACGAGCCATGCCCGCAGGGTCGGCATCGTCATAGCAGCTGAAAATATCCGCAGCAATGAAACCGAGCTTAGGATATACATGCAGAGTTACATGGCCTTGCTTGCAGAGTGCGGAGATGGAATATTCGCTTTGGCCCTCTTCCTGACAAACGAGCAGCTCGCGGCTGTTCATTTGGTATTCATCGCAGCCTTCCTGCAGCAGAGTCTTTGCTTTTTCAGTGTCGTTGACTTCGTTTACGCCGCAGTTATACATATCTATGGCTATTAATTTTCCTGTAAATTTCTTAGGTTGCATGTGTAAAACTCCTCATGTTTATAATTACAATAATACAAAGCCGGTTCAGGCGCAGGGCGCTGATTTGCCGGAAACAATATATAGTGTATATCTCATTCAATTATAGCGAAAATTATAATACTTGTAAAGTCAAATTGCTATCCTAATTGAGAAAACTATGTTATAATAATAGCTATAGTAAAAACATTTGTTTTGTGTGGCGGTGAGAAAATGGAAAAGCTGGAAGCGATAGTTGATGATATAGTGTTTCAAAGCGATGACGGCATGTTCAGCGTGCTGCGTATGGAAAGCAAGGCACAGGGACGCTTTACTGCTGTTTATCATGGCAATGCGCCGTATATGGGCGAAAATGTGGCTATGGAGGGCAGCTGGATTGAGCATGCGAGATTCGGCAGACAATTTGATATACAGTCACTGCAGGTTTTGCAGCCGACTTCGGTAGCAGGCATTGAACGCTTTTTGGCTTCCGGCGCGGTGAAGGGCGTCGGCCCGGTGACGGCGGCAAGAATTGTCGAAGCCTTCGGAACGGATACGCTGGAAATTTTAGGTACTTATCCCGAGCGCCTGGCACAGGTACGCGGCATCAGCGCCAAAAAGGCTGCCGCCATCGGTGAATCCTACAGCCAGCTTTCAGGCCTGCGTGAGCTGATGGTGTTCTTGGAAGCGCACGGCGTGAGCAGCGGTTACGCGGCACGCCTGCAGGCAACCTACGGTGCTACGGCGATTACCCGTATCAAGGAAAATCCCTACAGCCTGGCGGAGGATATTACCGGCATCGGCTTTAAAACTGCGGACCGCATTGCTATGGCTATGGGCATGGAGCATGACTGCGAGGCACGCTTGCGCGCAGGCATTGCTTATGCGCTGACGCAGGCCGCAGGCGTGGGACACACCTGCGTGCCGGAGGAGCTGTTGGTGCGTGAAACGGCGAGAGCATTGGCGGTAGACACTTCCATGGTGCAGGATGTTTTCAGCAGCCTGCTGGAGCAGGATTTGCTGCGCACGGAGGAAATGGGCGGTATTCGCCTGATATATCCGGAATATCTGTATACGGCGGAGGTGCAGACCGCACGCCGTCTGCTGAAGTTGCGTGACCAGGCGAAGCCGGTGACGCGCGTGAATGCGGATGAGGTTATTGCCAAATGGGAGCGTGATGCCGGTATTACGCTGGCAGAGGCACAGCGTCAGGCGATTTATGCTTCGCTGGAGCATGGCGTTTTCGTTCTCACCGGCGGTCCCGGTACAGGTAAAACAACTGTTGTCAAAGGCATTCTGAATGTGCTGGAGCAGGCTGGCTGCCGCATTCTGCTGGCCGCGCCTACCGGACGCGCCGCACGCAGACTGGCGGATTCTGCCGGTCATCCTGCAGCAACGGTACACCGTCTGCTGGAATACCAGCCTACGGGTGACGGCCTGTGCTTCGGCAAGGATGACAGCGATCCGCTGGATGCGGAAGCGATTATTATCGATGAGGCTTCGATGCTCGATATCAGCCTGACCTATCATCTGCTTAAGGCAATTCCCGGCGGCTGCCGCCTGATTTTCGTCGGTGACGTGGACCAGCTGCCGTCCGTTGGTGCAGGCTCGGTGCTTAAGGATATGATCCGTTCGGGCAGAATGCCTGTTGTACGTCTGGAAAATGTTTTCCGTCAGGCAGAGGTCAGTCCGATTGTTCGCAATGCGCATAAGATTAACCGTGGGCAGATGCCGGAGTTTCTTGCCGGTGCCGACAGCGAGTTTGCCTTGGAGGAATTTGCCAATGAGCAGGATGCTGCTGAATTTGTGGCGCGTACCTATGCGCAGCTTACGTCCGGCGGTGACTGGCGCAGGGTGCAGGTGCTGACACCGATGCACAAGAATCCCTGCGGCGTGCAGAATCTGAATAAGCTGCTGCAGAAATATCTTAATCCGCCGTCTGCAAATAAGCTCGAGGTTAACATACCGGGCAACGTGCTGCGTGTAGGCGACAAGGTTATGCAGATTCGCAATAATTATGAAAAGGATGTTTTCAACGGCGACATCGGCCGTGTAATTAAAATAGACGGAAAAAATGTTACGGTAGCCTTTCCGGAGCGTCCTGAGGGTGATTACGTTACCTACGCTCAGGGTGAGGTGGAGGAGCTGCAGCTGGCCTACGCTATGAGTGTGCACAAGTCGCAGGGCAGCGAATATCCCTATGTTATTTTGCTTATGGTGCAGAGCCATTACATCATGCTGCAGCGCAATCTGCTGTATACGGCTGTGACCAGAGCTAAGGAAAAGGTGCTGATTGTCGGCAGCAAAAACGCGGTGCGTACCGCTGTGGAAAACGACAAGACGAAAAGGCGTTACAGCCTGCTGGCTGAGCGTCTGCAGGAAAGCAGCGAGGTGTTCTGATGCAGCGTTGGTTAAGAGATTTTGCTTATTACGGGCGTGTGGCGAAGGAGCTTATCTTTCCCAGACGCTGCGCTGTGTGTGCGACTAATATTGATAACGGCTACGTTTGTGAGCAGTGCCGCAGGGAATATCTGCTGCAGCGTCAGCTGCCCTGCTGTCCGCGCGAGGAATATCTGGCGGGACAGGCAGCACCATTGCCGACGGACGTTTTATACAGTGTGTTGCTGCTTTATAAATATGAGGGCGTGTTTAAGGATGCGCTGCACAAAATTAAATTTGACGGTGAGGCAGGCTGGCTGCCGTTGCTGCGTGAGGAAGCGGAGCTTGCGTTGCCTGCGGCCAAAATGCGCTGGCTGCAGCAGTTTGACCTTATTACCTGCGTACCGACTGCGCCTGAGCGACGCAGGCAGCGTGGCTTTGATGTGCCGCAGGAGCTGTTTGCGGGCCTCTTGGAGGGACGCAGTGTGGGCATGGAGGTTTTGCTGGAGCGTGTGCGCCATACTCAGCCCTTGTACGAGCTGAAGCCTGAAGAAAGAAAGCAGGAGCTGGCAGGCTGCTTTGCCCTGCTGCCGCATGCCAGGGTGCGCGGCAAGCATGTACTGCTCTGCGACGATATCTATACTACGGGCAGTACGTTTGCAGAAGCGGCACAGGTGCTGCTGGACGCAGGGGCGGCGCGCGTATCGGCGCTGGCGCTGTGCGCGGCGCAG
>OHAW01000786.1_pt1 | contig 12117 bp, 10 predicted proteins | sample 1577221 | NCBI WGS metagenome assembly OHAW01 (sample SAMEA3879583, study PRJEB24766) | human gut metagenome | biome: human-associated habitat; feature: feces | place: USA | collected 1985/1987 | reverse complement strand
CCATTGAATCATTCACAAGCAAAGGAACCCACGCCCTTATCAAGGAAGGTGCCCATCTTGTTGATGATCCGCAGGATCTTTTGGACGTCTATTTTCCCGAGGACGTTCCCAAGGGGGCCCACGCAGTAGAACTTTCTTTATTTGAAACATTTCCCGTTCCCGACCGGAAAAAAGCAGAAGCCCTTTATGATTTTATCAAGGGAGGAAATGGCAAACAGATGGAAGAAATCATGGCCCATTTTCCCTGGCCGCTTTCTTTTGTCAGCATGCTTCTCCTGCGTATGGAAGTTGCCGGCATGGTCCGTAAAAGCGCGGGCAATCGATATTTAGTTCGCTAAAAAGGAGTCAGATGTTTTATGGCTAATCTTGTCATTGTAGAATCACCAACAAAATCAAAAACTATCGGTCGTTTCTTGGGAAAAAACTATACTGTCAAGGCCTCCATGGGTCACTTGCGTGATCTTCCCAAAAGCCAGTTCGGTGTGGACGTGGATCATGATTTTGAGCCTAAGTACATCAACATCCGTGGAAAAGGTGACCTCATCAAAGAACTGAAGACCCTTGCCAAAAAAGCGGACAAGATATATCTTGCAACGGACCCTGACCGTGAAGGAGAGGCAATTTCCTGGCATCTGTCGATTGCGCTGAATCTCGATGAGAACAAGATGCGCCGCATCACCTTCAACGAGATCACAAAATCAGCAGTCAAAGCGTCGATCAAACAGGCACGCGACATCGATATGAACCTGGTGGACGAGCAGCAGGCGCGCCGCTGCCTCGACCGTATGGTAGGTTATGAAATCAGTCCATTGTTATGGAAGAAAATCAAACGCGGACTTTCCGCCGGCCGTGTGCAGTCCGTTGCACTGCGCATCATCGGCGACCGCGAGGATGAGATCAATGCGTTCATTCCGAAAGAATACTGGACACTGGAAGCAGATCTGAAAATTCCGGGCGAGAAGAAACCGCTCGTCGCAAAATTCCACGGCAAAGGCAGTGAAAAGATGGCGGTCGAGACGAAAGAGCAGCTCGATGAAATCTTAAAGGGACTGGAAAATGAGACCTTTACCGTATCCGAAGTGAAAAAAGGAGAGCGTTCCAAGAAAGCGCCGCTTCCGTTCACCACGAGTACCCTGCAGCAGGAAGCATCGAAGGTGCTGAACTTCTCCACGCAGAAGACGATGCGTCTGGCGCAGCAGCTCTACGAGGGCGTGGAAGTAAAGGGAAAGGGAACGATCGCTCTGATTTCCTATCTGCGTACCGATTCTACACGAATCAGCGAGGAGGCCGATGCGGCAGCACGTTCCTTTATCCAGGAGCAGTACGGCACAAAATATACCGCAAGCGACACGACGGAGAATAAAAACAGCAAGGCACAGGATGCGCACGAGGCCATCCGTCCGACCGATGTGACGAATACACCGGTAATGGTAAAAGAATCCCTGCCAAGAGATCTGTTCCGCCTGTATCAGCTGATCTGGAAACGCTTTGTGGCAAGCCGCATGCAGCCAGCCGTCTATGAGACAATTTCCGCACGGATCAATGCAGGAGAGTATCTCTTTACAGCAGCTTCCTCCCGTCTGGCATTTGATGGTTTCATGTCCGTTTACACCGATCCGGATGAGGAAAAGAAAGAGAAAAACGCCGCTGTCCGGAGCCTGGAGGCAGGAACGGAGCTGGCACTGGAAAAGATGGATCCGCAGCAGCACTTCACACAGCCGCCGGCACACTACACCGAGGCATCCCTTGTCAAAACACTTGAGGAACTCGGCATCGGCCGTCCAAGTACGTATGCGCCGACCATCACAACGATCATCAACCGCCGTTACGTGGCAAAGGAGAACAAGAACCTCTATATGACAGAGCTCGGCGAGGTGGTCAACAACATGATGAAAGAGGCATTCCCGAGCATCGTGGATGTCAACTTTACGGCAACGATGGAAGCTTTGCTCGACAGGGTTGGAGATGGAAGTGTTCCGTGGAAGACAGTAGTCGAGAACTTCTGGCCGGATCTCTATGAGGCGGTCACAGAGGCAGAAAAGAACCTCGAAGAAGTTAAGGTAGAGGATGAGGTGACAGATGTCATCTGCGAGAACTGCGGCCGCAACATGGTGGTCAAATACGGCCCGCACGGAAAATTCCTCGCCTGCCCGGGATTCCCGGACTGCAAGAACACGAAGCCGTATCTGGAAAAGATCGGTGTTCCGTGTCCGAAGTGCGGAAAAGAAGTGATCCTGCGCAAGACGAAAAAAGGACGGAAATATTATGGATGCGAAAACAATCCGGAATGCGATTTCATGTCCTGGCAGAAACCGTCTGCCAAGAAATGCCCGCAGTGCGGCGGCTATATGCTGGAAAAAGGCAATAAGCTGGTCTGCGCGGACGAGCAGTGCGGCTATGTAGAAGCACGCGAAAAGAAAGACGAAGACTGAGAATGACAAAGCGGTCTGTACTGGTGAAAAACTGGTGCAGGCCGTTTTTTTGCTTATCGCGGCGGAAAAACAGGAAGATCCGAAAAAATTTAGCATGAATTTTTATAAAATTTATAGTTTTCTGAAAAATATATTGATTTCCGGAAAACTACATGATAGAATGAGCTTAGTTTTAAGGGTTGTCTGAAAAAGGCATCAGTGTGCATTTTTTTCGGCGGATACGCCAAAAAAATGCAGAAAATAAAGAAAGGAGAAGAACATGAGCGTACAACTGCTGGATAAAACCAGAAAAATCAACAAACTGCTTCATAACAATCACTCCACGAAGGTCGTGTTCAACGATATCTGTGAAGTCCTGATGGAAACGTTAAGTTCCAATATCCTGGTGATCAGTAAAAAAGGAAAAGTGCTGGGCATCAGCCTTTGCCCGGGCGTGGAAGAAATTACGGAGCTGATCGAGGATAAGGTGGGCGGTTATGTCGATGCCGCATTAAACGAGCGTCTCCTCGGCGTACTCTCCACAAAAGAGAACGTCAATTTACAGACCCTCGGCTTTGAGCGGCCTGGTGTAGAGCGCTACACCGCAATTATCTGCCCGATCGAGATCGCCGGAGAACGCCTTGGTACCGTATTTATGTACCGCTGCACCCCGCAGTACGATATCGACGATATCATCGTCAGTGAGTACGGCACAACCGTTGTCGGACTGGAAATGATGCGTTCCGTCAACGAGGAAAATGTGGAGGAAAACCGCAAGGTTCAGGTGGTTAAATCCGCATTCAACACGCTGTCCTTCTCCGAACTGGAAGCCATCATCCATATCTTTGATGAACTGAACGGGGATGAGGGCATTCTGGTTGCAAGCAAAATTGCAGACCGCGTCGGCATCACAAGATCCGTCATCGTAAATGCCCTCCGCAAATTCGAGAGCGCAGGCGTCAACGAGTCCCGTTCCAGCGGTATGAAGGGAACGTATATTAAGGTATTAAATGATTATATCTTTGATGAACTCGACGAGATCAAAGCAAGAAAGAACCTGAAAGGAAAGGGCGATGCCCATCCGGACGAGACGAAAAAATAAAAAAGTGGAATGTAGAAAAGAATCGGAGCCGTTTAAGAATGGCGCCGTTTCTTTTTGTGCAAAAAGCATTCGGGGAGCGGAAAAAAATGGTATCATTCCCGTTTTTAGGAATAAACTATAATTAGATTCTAAAGAGAGTATAAAATATGAAAAAATTGCCAAAATAAGAAAAAACGAGAAAATAAGAGAAATTAAGAGTTATCACGAGAGAAAAAAAGAGAATTACAAAATTCATGCATTTGCGAAATGAGGTGGAAAACACTATAGTAAGAACCATCAAGTAGCACTCGAATGAACTGAGTGCTAATAAATAAAACTGAATGAAATCTTGAAGGAGGAAACATAAATGAAGTTAGTACCTTTAGGTGACAGAGTTGTATTAAAACAGTTAGAAGCAGAAGAAACAACAAAATCCGGTATCGTACTTCCGGGACAGGCACAGGAGAAACCGCAGCAGGCTGAGGTTATCGCAGTAGGACCTGGAAAAGTAGAAGACGGCAAAGAAGTAAAAATGGAAGTTGCAGTCGGAGATCAGGTAATCTATTCCAAATATGCAGGAACCAACGTCAAACTGGAAGACGAAGAGTACATCATCGTAAAACAGGATGACATTCTGGCAGTTGTAAAATAAAGAATAATCAAGTAAAAATCAGGAGGCATGACAATCATGGCAAAAGAGATTAAATATGGAGCAGAGGCAAGAAACGCTCTTCAGAATGGTGTAAACCAGCTTGCAGATACCGTACGTGTAACCCTTGGACCGAAAGGAAGAAACGTTGTTCTGGACAAACAGTACGGCGCTCCGCTCATCACAAACGATGGTGTTACGATTGCAAAAGAGATCGAGCTGGCAGACGGCTTTGAAAACATGGGCGCACAGCTCATCAAAGAAGTTGCTGCAAAGACCAACGACGTAGCAGGTGATGGTACCACAACCGCAACCGTTCTGGCACAGGCTATGGTAAACGAAGGAATGAAAAACCTGGCAGCAGGTGCGAACCCGATCGTTCTTCGTAAGGGAATGAAGAAAGCAACCGATAAAGCTGTTCAGATCCTTGCAGAGATGAGCCAGCCGGTAGCAGGCAAAGAGCAGATTGCAAAAGTTGCAGCTGTTTCTTCCGGAAGCGAAGAAGTAGGCCAGATGGTAGCTGACGCTATGGAAAAAGTTTCCAAAGACGGCGTTATCACCATCGAGGAGTCCAAGACCATGCAGAACGAGCTGGAGCTGGTAGAAGGTATGCAGTTCGACCGTGGATATATCTCCGCTTATATGTGCACCGATATGGAGAAAATGGAAGCCGTTCTTGACAATCCATATATCCTGATTACCGATAAGAAACTGTCCAACATTCAGGAAGTTCTTCCGCTGCTGGAGCAGATCGTACAGAGCGGCGCAAGACTGCTGATCATCGCTGAGGACGTAGAGGGCGAGGCTCTCCAGACACTCGTGATCAACAAACTGCGCGGAACTTTCAACGTAGTAGCTGTCAAAGCACCGGGATACGGCGACAGAAGAAAAGCAATGCTCGAGGATATCGCAATCCTGACCGGCGGCCAGGTGATCTCCGAGGAAGTTGGTCTGGAATTAAAAGACGCTACTCTGGAAATGCTCGGACGTGCAAAATCTGTTAAAGTTCAGAAAGAGAACACCGTTATCGTTGACGGTGCCGGCGCAAAAGATGCCATCGCAGCAAGAATCGGCCAGATCAGATCCCAGATCGAGGAGACCACTTCTGAGTTCGATAAAGAGAAACTGCAGGAGAGACTGGCAAAAATGGCAGGCGGCGTAGCTGTTATCCGTGTAGGTGCAGCAACCGAGACCGAGATGAAAGAAGAAAAACTCCGTATGGAGGATGCTTTAAATGCAACGAGAGCAGCCGTAGAAGAGGGTATCATCGCAGGCGGCGGTTCTGCATACATTCATGTAACAACACAGCTTGCAGAGCTGATTGACAGCCTGGACGGCGACGAGAAGATCGGTGCAAGAATCGTACAGAAAGCACTCGAGGCTCCTCTGTTCCACATCGTAACAAACGCAGGTCTGGAAGGCGCTGTTGTTATCAACAAAGTAAAAGAGTCCAAAGTAGGTGTTGGATTTGATGCATACAACGAAGAGTATGTAGACATGATCCAGGCTGGTATCCTTGATCCGGTTAAGGTTACCAGAAGCGCACTGCAGAACGCTACCAGCGTTTCCGCAACCCTGCTGACCACCGAGTCCGTAGTTTCCACCATCAAAGAGCCGGCTCCGGCTATGCCGGCAGGCGCAGACGGCGGAATGGGAATGATGTAATTTCCGGAATAAAAATGTCTGGTAAAACAAAATAAGAAAACCGGCTGGCAAAGACCGTAGCGGAACATGGGTTCCGAAGTCCTGTCTTTGCCGGCCGGTTTTTTAGTGGAAAGTTTTTCTTCCATTTCGCATGGCTCTGAATCGTTACAAAAAATTTCAGAAAGTTTTCATGCTTTCGCCGGGCGGCGTATATGGACGCTTCCGGCGTTTTATGCTATACTGATTTGTAGGAGATTGGGGGAAATACAACAAAGGAGAAGAAACACACATGGCAAGTCGTTATGAATCCGACATGACAAGGAAGGAGAAGATGCAGCTCGAAAAAGAGAAGCTGTCGAAAATGAATTTTAAAGAGAAACTGGCCTATATCTGGGAATACTACAAGGCTGTCATTTTCGGCATCATCGCTGTTATCTTCATCATCGGCACGATTGTGAATATCCATGAAAATGCGAAGTATTATGACCTCGTGAGCATTGCCGTAGTGGATTACGCAGGACTGCAGGATGTAAGTCCGATCGAGGAGGACCTAAAAGAAGCGCTCGGAACCGGAGACAAGTACGAAAAGGTAAGCATCGATACGAGCTACAGCTTCGGTGAAAACCTGGAAAACGCGGATTACAACACGCTGATGAAATTCACAGCCGTGATTGCCGCACAGAGCATGGATGTTCTGATCTGTTCACAGGCCGTGTACGACAACTACAGCAAAGACGATTATTTTCTGGATCTGTCCACACTGTTTGACGAAGCGACGTGTGAGAAGTACGGGATAAAGGCGGGAGATACCTGCCTTGACATTTCCAAATTGAAAAAGTACCAGGATATGGGCCTTACGTACTATGAGCCGTGTTACCTGACCGTTGTGGTCAACTCCAAGAACACGGACAATGCAACAAAACTGATCGAATATCTTGAGGAGGATGGAGTAAATGAGTGATCTTTACACAGAAGTGCTGGTGAAAAAACAGCAGACAGGAAAAGACAAGGCGATCAAAGGAGTTCTGATCTTCTTTACCGTTCTTTTTGCAGCCGCAGGAATTATGATGAATCCGCTGATTCTGCTTCTTGCGCTGGTACTTGGAATCGTAGACTATATTTTTATCCCGAAGCTTTCGGTAGAGTTTGAGTATCTGTACGTCAACGGCGAGCTCGACATCGACCGTATCTATTCGCAGTCAAGAAGAAAAAGAGCCGCAAGCTATGAGCTTTCCAACATGGAAATCCTGGCTCCGTACCAGTCCCATCAGCTTGATTCCTACAAAAAAAACCAGAGTATCAAACGTTACAACTATTCCTCCGGAATCGAAGGACAGGGCCACAAACCGTATGCATTTGTGATCTCCAAGGACAACACAATGCAGATGGTCATCTTCGAGCCGGATGAGGTGATGTTAAAGGATATCCGCAACCGCGCACCAAGAAAAGTATTTATGGATTGACAGCTTTTTTGTTTTGTGTTAAATTAGGTGATAAATCAAAAAGACTTAAGAAGAAAGGAAGATAAGAAAATGGGTACAATTATTGGTGATGGTATTACCTTCGATGATGTGCTTCTGGTTCCGCAGTATTCTGAAGTAACCCCAAACATGGTAGATCTGACTACGCATCTGACCAAGAAGATCAAGCTGAACATCCCGATGATGAGCGCCGGCATGGATACGGTTACAGAACACCGTATGGCAATTGCCATGGCACGTCAGGGAGGAATCGGTATTATTCACAAGAATATGTCGATTGAGCAGCAGGCAGAAGAAGTAGACAAAGTAAAACGTTCTGAGAACGGTGTTATCACCGATCCGTTCTATCTGTCTCCGGAGCACACCCTGGAAGATGCCAATAATCTGATGGCAAAATTCCGTATTTCCGGTGTCCCGATTACCGAGAACGGAAAACTGGTTGGTATTATTACAAACCGTGATTTGAAGTTTGAAACTGATTTCACCAAGAAAATCAAAGAGTCCATGACCAGCGAAAACCTGATCACTGCAAAAGTAGGCGTTACGCTGGACGAGGCAAAAGCAATCCTTGCAAAATCCAGAAAAGAAAAACTTCCGATTGTCGATGACGATTTCAACCTCAAAGGTCTGATCACCATCAAAGATATCGAGAAAACCATCAAGTACCCATTGTCCGCCAAGGATGAGCAGGGACGTCTGCTCTGCGGTGCCGCAGTCGGCATCACGGCAAACGTGCTCGATCGTGTCGATGCGCTGGTAAAAGCACACGTAGACGTGATCGTCATCGACTCCGCTCACGGACATTCCGCAAATATCTTCAAAACACTTCGTCTCATCAAAGAGCATTATCCGGATCTGCAGGTAATCGCCGGAAACGTGGCAACCGCAGAGGCAACAAGAGACCTGATCGCAGCCGGAGCAGACGCTGTTAAAGTCGGTATCGGACCTGGTTCTATCTGTACGACCCGTGTCGTTGCAGGTATCGGTGTACCGCAGATCACAGCCGTTATGGACTGCTATGCGGAAGCAAAGAAGACCGGAACTCCGATCATCGCCGACGGCGGTATCAAGTACTCCGGAGACATGACAAAGGCTATCGCAGCCGGTGCCAATGTCTGCATGATGGGAAGCATCTTCGCAGGATGCGATGAGAGCCCGGGAGATTTCGAACTGTTCCAGGGAAGAAAATACAAAGTATACCGTGGAATGGGATCCATCGCAGCCATGGAGAACGGAAGCAAAGACCGTTACTTCCAGACCGGCGCCAAGAAACTGGTTCCGGAAGGTGTGGAAGGCCGTGTAGCATACAAAGGCCTCGTAGAGGATACTGTATTCCAGCTGATCGGCGGACTTCGTTCCGGTATGGGCTACTGCGGAGCGAAAGATGTTGAGACCTTAAAGGAGACCGGAAAATTTGTGAAGATTTCCGCAGCATCCTTAAAAGAGTCCCATCCGCATGATATCCACATCACCAAAGAGGCTCCGAACTACAGCGTGGACGATAAATAAGAATAAAAAGTCGCAAAAGGCAGAAGGGGGAAAGGGCAGAAACTTTTCAGCTTCTGCCTTTTCAAATGAGGGGGCGCTTATTTGCAGCGGGGAGAGAACATATGGCACAGAAGAGACGGGGAAAAATGACAAGAAAACAGAGGCAGCGCCAGCTTCACCGCAGAATGTTTCTGACGGGAGTTCTGGTGGTGCTGATCTGCGTCGGCATTTACAGCGGCATCCGCCGTGTGGCAAAAACGGCAAGTGATATCACGGCCGTTGACTATTCCGGTTCTGATTATGAGGACAACGATATCACCGATTGGACCGGCGCTCCGCCGATTGATGTGGAGCTTCTGACGCCGAACAGCTGGTCCAGACCGCAGACGAGGCTGAAAAAGGTGGACGGTATCGTTATTCACTACACCGCAAACCCGGGAAGCACGGCGATGCAGAACCGTGATTACTTTGAAAACCTGCCTGAGACGCAGGAGGCGCAGGCCAGCAGCCATTTCGTCGTCGGCATCGAGGGAGAAGTCGTTCAGTGTATCCCGACGAGTGAATGGTCGTATGCATCGAACCAGCGTAATTTCGATACGATCTCGATTGAATGCTGCCACCCGGATGACAGCGGTGAATTTACCGATGAGACATACAATTCTGTGGTCCAGCTCGCCGGTTTCTTATGCAAGCGGTTCAATCTGACTTCGGACGATGTGATCCGTCACTATGATGTAACCGAAAAGCTCTGCCCTCTGTACTACGTGGAGCATGAGGATGCCTGGATTCAGATGAAGGCAGATATTCAGGCGTATGCGGATTCACTTTCCTAAGAGCTGTTTTTAAGAAAAATGAAAAAATCCCCGTTGGGAAAATCAGTTTCAGGAGAAATGATTTTTCCAACGGGGATTTTTCTGTTATCCAATATTTTTAGTAATAGTAGCGCCGTCTGCGCCGCTTTCTTTTTTTTGTATTTCCGCCGAGTGCAATCCAGCAGAACAGCCGTACAAACGTGATGCCGAAGAGAACGCCGATGCTGTCGATGCCGACGTCCTTTACCGACGGGCCGCGGTTGGCGACCGTCGTCTGGTGGAACTCATCGCTCGCGGCAAAGGCGACACAGAGGATGCCGGCAAGAAACGTGAGCGCGAAGCCGCGCAGGCCGTAGACGTAGAGCGGAAGCGAAACACAGATTGCAAGCAGACAGTACTCTGTCATATGAGCCAGCTTCCGCACCGGGTACTGATACTCGTCAGCCAGTTCCTGGATCTTCTCGTCATCCCATCCGCGGTCCATGACGTGGTCGATCGTGATGAAAATGCCGCGCGCCACTTTTTCACTGAGCTGTGAGGATTCCGTTCCGTTCTGGGAAGAGAAGGAGAAAATCAGCGACATCATCAGAATCGCCGGGATGAAGGAAAACGGTTTTAACAGTGCAATTACAATTCGATTCATAAAATACCTCCAGTAAAACAAAGCAGGTCAGATCGGAAACTTTTTATGCGGTATGCTCGCGGATTCTGGCAATCGCAGAAAAGATCAGGAATGCCAGCAGGTTCACGATTACGACCGTCGCTCCGGCAGGGGAGGACAGGAAAAACGAGAGGGACATGCCAAGAAGGAAGCACACCACCGAGAGAACCGCGGAGCAGATCACCACGCTCTGGAAGGTATGGCAGAGACGCATCGAGGTCAGTGCCGGGAAAATCAGCAGGCTTGAGATCAGAAGCGCGCCCATCATGCGCATGCCGAGGACGGTGGTGATGGCGGTTAAGAATGCCAGCAGCATGTTGTAAAATTCTGCGCGGACACCGGTTGCTTTGGCAAATGTCTCGTCGAAAGTGACGGCAAAAATACGGTTGTAATACAGGACGAACAGGATCAGCACGACGATGGAGAGCACCACGGAGAGAACAACGTCCTCATCACTCATCGCAAGGATGCTTCCGAACATGTAGTTGTTGACATCGGTGTTCATGCCGCTCGACCACGAAACCGTGATGACACCGATCGCAAGCGCAGAGCTTGAAATCAGGCCGATGGCGGCGTCGCCTTTGATCTTGCTGGATTCGTTCATGCGGAGCAGCAGAAAGGCGGCAAGCACGACGACAGGGATTGTGAAGGCAAGCGGAGCAAAACCGAGTGCCGCTGCAATTGCAAGAGAGCCGAATCCGACATGGGAGAGGCCGTCGCCGATCATGGAGTAGCGCTTTAACACGAGGCTGACGCCAAGCAGTGCGGCACACAAAGAGACGAGAATGCCGACCACAAGGGCACGCTGCATAAACGGATAAGAAAGCATTTTCAGCAGATTTGAAATCATAAGTCAGCACCTCCTAAAAACTGTTTTCCCGCCTCGGTTTTCAGATACTCGTCCATCGGACCGAAGAAGACCTGCTTCTGGTCGAGCTGGAGAATGTGCGTTGCGTCCGGCAGAATATTGCGGATATCGTGGGAAACCATGATGATCGTAACGTTCTGCTCGCGGTTGATGCGGCGGATGAGCTGGTACATTTCGTTTGTCATGACCGGGTCAAGGCCAGTGACCGGCTCATCGAGGAGCAGCAGTTTCTTTGTGGCGCAAAGCGCACGAGCGAGAAGCACACGCTGCTGCTGGCCGCCGGAGAGATCACGGTAGCATCGTTTCTTTAATGGAAGGAGGTCGAGAAGCTCCATATTGCGGAGCGCGTCCTCTTTGTCTGCCTTTGTGTAAAACGGCGGGAAATGCGGGTGGTTCTGCCGGCCGGACAGCACGACTTCCCAGACGCTCGCCGGGAAATCCTTTTGTGCGGCGGTCTGCTGCGGCAGATAGCCGATCTCATTTTTCCTCAGCCCGTCGCCCGTCAAAATTCTGCCGCTGATGGGCATCTGCAAGCCGAGGATCGTTTTCATAAGGGTACTCTTGCCGGAGCCGTTTTCTCCTACGATGCAGAGGTAGTCGCCCGCAAAGACCTCAAAATCAAGGTCTTGCAGAACGGACTTTCCATCGTAGCCGACGCAGAGCTTTTGACAAGTGAGCTGAGCCATCATCCTACCCCCTTAACCCAGTGCCTCTTTCAGCACGGAAAGGTTCTGCTCCATCACGGAAAGGTAGGTAGCACCGTTTGCAGCATCCTTGGAGGTCATGGACTGCATGGAGTCCATGGTCAGCACCTTCTGGTTCTTCCCGGCGGTGCTCTGGACGATGGTTTCCGCGAGCTTGTGGTTCTTGCCTTCGATGGTCAGCACGCAGGGAAGTCCCAGCTCGTCCACCTTCTTTGCAAGGAACGAAACGGTTTCAAAGCTGGCTTCGCTCTCGGCGGAGCAGCCCGCAAAGGCGGCATAGTAGCGCAGACCGTAATCATCCACCAGATAGCGGAAGGG
>OHAW01000784.1_pt1 | contig 12129 bp, 9 predicted proteins | sample 1577221 | NCBI WGS metagenome assembly OHAW01 (sample SAMEA3879583, study PRJEB24766) | human gut metagenome | biome: human-associated habitat; feature: feces | place: USA | collected 1985/1987 | reverse complement strand
CGAGCCTTAAACACACGAGCCATTTGTTGGCGTCTCCAAAATTTGTTTCTTTTGTCCATCGTCTCTTTCTATTAAAGTTAGGATGAACGATGATGTTACTTTGGTGAGACTTAATATATCCATAGAATTATACTTTTAATAATCAAATTATTGCAGCTGTATATCATTCTTAATCTTCCATCTGATTAGAGAGAATCTTCATCATCCTCTTCCTCAAAACCTTCTGATGCATTTGCTATCAGTGCCTTCCCTATTTCCAATTGTAGGTATTTCGGAAGACGAAGCAGTTTTGCCATAAGATGGCTATAAGTGAACTCTACTTTAGTGTCGAGTATTGGTTCTTCTTCAATGCTCGTATCAATTTTCTTAACAGCATCAGCATCTTTAACAAAGTCGGAAAAGTCTGGCTTCTCCATCCAATTTTCTATCATACCGTCATGTTTGATTCTTAAACGGATATAATCCCCACAATCATCCGCCTCCGGAATTAAGCCATTAGGTACATAATCGGTAATTTTACATATTACCTTTTTATCTTTATCAAGCAAGAAATAGGTTCCGCTATCACATACCTTAGCTTGAAGATATAAAGTTCCATATTCTGGTTTCCAATCAAGAAGTTTATGAACTTTCAAGTCAATTATGCCAGACCACATCCCTTTAGAAACCAAAGGATACTTGTTTTCATATAGCTCACCAAGCCAATCATCTGTATAGCTACACATTTCCTCATTGTATGGGAAGTATATCACCAGATAGTGAGCCACCTCATTCAAATTCTGTTCTTCAATTCCAACTAATATCTGTTTTGCCATAATCAAAATTTTTAAATAGTAGTCAACAGACTCACATCAACATCAGGAATGATAACGTCCGCAAGTTTGTCTTCAACAAGGAATCCCATATACAACGGAATGGTGAGTATATCTCCCTCACGTCCTACATTATATTGCCCCAACTTGATTGCATTCTTGACATGATACACATCCTTATTTTTAAGAATGGTAGCCATACTTTTTGCCTTACCGGTCTTAGCCTTGACTTCAAGGATGACGCATTCGCCTTTGAACCTTACCAAGAAGTCCAGTTCAAGCCCACTGTCCTTATGGAAATAGTATAGCTTCTGTCCGGACTTACACAGGAAATCCGCCATGAGGTTCTCAAAGATAGCTCCCTTATATCCAAGAAGATTCCCCTTCAATATATCAGCCTGAGTGCCATAGTCGAGCATTGCTACAAGGACACCTATGTCAGTAGTGTACACTTTGAAACAATCTTTGATGGAATTGCCCTCCAACGGCAGTTCCGTAATCTGCGTGTTATAGCACCTACGGACTATTCCGGCATCCTCCAACCATTGAATGCTACCGATGTATTGAGAAGACCTTCCTCCCTTTTTGACTATGGAATATTGGAATTTCTTATTCTCCTTGGCTAATTGCTTCGGAATGGATTCAAAACATTCACGGATATTAGGTTTGTCCGCATCATCTGCATATTTAACCATATCCTCTTCGTATTCGGCAATAAGATTACGCTGCTTCTTATATATGAGTTCGATATTCTTGGTTTCAAGGAAGCAATTCACCACTTCCGGCAGCCCTCCTACAATAACATATCTGTATAGCAGCTCCATCATTGCCTTGTGAATCCCATCGGGAACAGCCTTTTCGTTCTCAAAACATGATTTGACAGAATCGATAACAGCCTCACCGATTCCGTTTGCCCATAGAAATTCCTCAAAATCCAATGGGTACATATCAATTACGGTTTCATATCCGACAGGAACAGAATCTTGCCCGACATCCTCTTTCTTTTTCTTGCTTTGACCATAGCCTTTCACTCCTAAAAGAGAACCTGTGGCAATAACATCAAAACGTCCGTCTATATGAAATGACTTCAAGGCTGTCCTTGCTTCCTTACATTCCTGAATCTCGTCAAGGATAATGCAGGTTTTCCCTTCAATGAACCGACTGCCTTGAATCAAAGCAGAGAGGTTGAGAATGATGGTATCGACATCTATATTGCCAGTAAAGGCAGACTTCTTGTCAGGTTCAAGAATGAAGTTCATATAGACCACACTTTCATAATTCTCCCTTGCGAATTTCTGGACAATATATGTCTTCCCGCACTGGCGAATACCTTTTATCACAAGGGGCTTTCTGCCCTCGGCCTCTTTCCAATTAGCTAAATATGTTTCTATTTTCCTTTTAAGCATAGCGCAATCTTATTCTTTCCGCTACAAAATTACACTTTTTCGAGCGAATAAACCAAGGTTAAATACATTTTTTCAAGCGAATAAATCGAATTTAGTCACACTTTTTCCAACGAATCATCCCTATTACACGACATTTTTTCAAGCGAATCACAGCATAAATTACCGAAACCAACTTTACTTTATCTCCGTATTCATATATACGTTCATTAAAGTAAAGCTAACAAAGGGGAGAAAAAGAGATAGCTTCGCCCAAACCAAGCCGAACCAGACCTATAGACTTTCTCTTTTGGCTGCAAAATATGAGCAATCTAAGTATGAAGATTGAGCAAAATACAACTCCAAGCAAAGCAATACTCACCTCCTACCAGGTCACAAGAAAACAACCCGGAAATCTGTGAATCTGTCTTCCATTTTGCAGCCTGAACCGGCGAAATAATCCCCGATATACCTTATCTTTGCGAAGCGGAGGTTTCGAGGCGAAAGAGAGCGATTTTCCCCATTTTCCCTCTGTTTTGAGACTGGCAACGAAGAAAAGTGTTAAATCTTCGATTTTTGACGAAAAAACAAGTAATTTTTTGAGCAGTCTATCTTTTAAGCCATAAACTACTGATAATCAATTAGCATAATATGCTATACGGAAAAGGGATTGAATATCACAAAAGAAAACTTAGTGGAGAGTGGAATTCCTGTGCTAAGTTATGGGCAAATACATAGTAAAGAAAACCCAGGAACTCAAATCAATGATGTCCTTTTCAAATATGTTCCAGACACATATCTTAATTCATACCCAAAATGTTTGGTACAGAAAGGTTGTTTCCTCTTTGCAGACACTTCTGAAGATTATGAAGGATGTGGCAATGCTATATATGTTGATAGAGATATAACATTGTTTGCTGGTTATCATACAATTATTGCTCGTCCGATTATTGCTGGCGATTATAAATATCTTGCTTACCAGTTTTTAACTGATATATGGAGACAACAGATTCGTTCACGTGTCTCCGGAATTAAAGTATTTAGCGTTAATCAAAAACTTATAAAATTCACATCAGTTATACTACCAACAAGAGACGAGCAAACTGCCATTGTCACATACCTCGACACCAAGACCGCCCAAATAGACTCCTTGATTGCCATTAAGCGGGAGAAGATACAGGAGCTGAAGGACTACAAAAAGAGCATTATCTACGAGTATGTAACCGGTAAGAAAAGAGTTTAAGCCATGAAAGCGGACAATAAAACCTTACTGCTGCAACTACTTCAGCAGCACAAAGAATTGGGAATATCGAATCAGATAGATTACGACAAATTCTATCTCTACTTGATTATCACCCATTCCACAGCTATTGAGGGTAGCACAGTGACTGAAGTTGAAGCTCTGCTTCTGTTTGACGAGGGCATTACTGCAAAAGGTAAACCCATGGTTGAGCAGTTGATGAACCTTGACTTGAAAAATGCCTACGAATACGGCAGAGAATGGATAAAAAATCACGAAGACATCACTATTGACATCCTGGTTACGCTCGCTTCCAAAGTCATGGCAAGAACAGGCTCCGAATATAATTCTTTGGGTGGAAACTTTGATGCTTCAAAAGGAAAGTTGCGTAAACTGAATGTAACAGCTGGAGCCGGTGGACGATCGTATATGAATTGGATGAAAGTGCCTCAGAAACTGGAAGCATTTTGCAATGAACTTAATGCTCGCCGTAAAGCACTTGATTCTGGTGATATTGCAGCTATATACGAACTTAGTTTTTGGGCACATTATGAACTTGTAACCATTCATCCATGGGCAGATGGCAACGGCAGAACCAGCCGCCTGCTGATGAACCTTTTACAAATGGAATATGACGTGCTGCCAACAAAGGTACTCAAAGAAGATGAGGGGGAATACATACAAGCTCTTATCGATACAAGAGAAAATGAGGATATAGAAATATTCCTTAATTGCATGGCCGAGTTGCACTGCACTCATTTGAAGTATGACATCGAACAGTATGTTAAGTCGGTAGAGGTGGTCGATAAAACAGACTTAACTAAAAAAATGGTCGATAAATGGTCGATAAAGCTATCCATTGCTGAGAAATTGGTCGATATTTTATTGTTTATGGCCGATAAAGACGAAATAAAGACCGAAACAATTGTCAGTGTTTTCGGCTTCACCGAAACAACAGCCAAACGTTATCTGCGTCAGTTGACTGAATTCGGATATTTAGAAGCCCACGGAGGCAATAAAAACAGAACTTACTCTAAAAAAGATTAATTGTACTATGGCACATACAGGTTTATACGAGAAAAACTTTGAAGCGGATATTGAACAATATCTGCTCACGGAAGGTGGCTATATCAAAGGAAATCAAGCCACGTATGACAAGGAAAAAGCCATTGATCTTGATACTTTGATTCGCTTTATCAAAGATTCCCAGCCGAAAGTTTGGGAAAAGTTTGAACGTAAATATGGTAATGGTGTAAAGGCACAATTGTATAAAACTATACAAGGTGACATCCTGAAGTATGGGTTGATACATACATTGCGCAATGGAGTGAGCGACTTCGGCATTCCATTGAAACTCTGCTTCTTCGCTCCCACATCAACGCTTAATCCCGAACTGATAGAGAAGTACAATAAAAATATATTGGAGTGTACCCGCCAATTCGTGTACAGTAAGGATGTGAAGAACTCCATCGATATGGTGCTCTCTCTTAATGGTATTCCAGTAGTGGCAATAGAACTGAAAAACCAGTTTACCAACCAAGATTTAAATGACTCCATCGAACAATGGAAGACGCATAGAAATTCGAAAGAGCCTCTATTCCATTTTGACAATCGTATTCTGGCTTATTTCGGTTGCGACCTGTATGAGGCTGCAATGGCAACCGAATTGAAAGGAGAAAAAACATTCTTTATGCCGTTTAACCAAGGTAGCAATGGATCCGGTAATGTGGGTGGTGCAGGCAATCCGCAACGTAACGATGATGAGTATGTGACATCTTATCTATGGAAAGATGTACTGCGCAGAGATGTCTTGTTGGCAATCCTTCAACGCTACATCATGCGTCAGGAAGAAGAAAAAATTGCTATTATTAAAGACAGGCATGGAAAGGAGAAAGAGGTATCTGACAAAAGTGTAAAGATTATATTCCCACGCTATCACCAACTGGATGTAGTGGAAAAACTTATTGCGGATACTGAGCATGAGGGCTCTGGCTGCAATTACTTGATTCAGCACTCAGCCGGTTCCGGCAAATCCAATTCCATTGCTTGGCTGACATATCGGCTTTCTTCACTACACGACAATCACAACAATCACATATTCAAAGGCGTGTTTGTGGTGACTGACCGACGTGTATTGAACAAACAACTTCAAGACACCATACTCGGTTTTGAACATGTAGAGGGCACGGTAACTACTATCACGGAAAAAGATGCAAATGCTAGTGAAAAGCTGCGTGATGCCATCAACTCAGAGAAAACAGGTATTGTCATTACAACACTGCAACGCTTTCCTCAAATCTATGAGCAAATCACTTCACACAGTGGTAATCGTTATGCGGTCGTGGTAGATGAGGCTCATTCCAGTCAAAGTGGAAAGAGTGCGGAGAAGCTGAAAGCAGCTCTGGCTGATACAGACGAAGCCCTGAAGGAACTTGCTGACTGGGAAGAAAAAAGTGTTGAAGAACTGGAGAAAGAACAAGACAAGTTGATGCTCGACCTGCTAAGTCAAGGCCAGCATAAAAATCTCTCTTTTTATGCTTTTACAGCTACTCCAAAGCCCAAGACTCTTCAGACCTTTGGTATTTTAGTTGAAAAGGGAGAAACCCCCGATAAGGATAAATACAAGGCCTATCACAACTATTCTATGTTACAGGCTATTGAAGAAGGCTTTATCAAAGATGTGTTGAAAAACTATACTACGTACCAGATTTCATACGAAATAGCCCGTCAATCAGAGGATAACCCTGATTACGAAGAGACGCCAGCAACGATTGCTTTGAAAGCGTTCCATGATAATCACAAGGATACTATCAATAAAAAGACTGCTATTATCGTTGAGAAGTTTCGTGAAGTGACTCTTCAAAATATGGCAGGAAGAGCTAAGGCAATGGTCGTAACCTCCAGCCGTGCTCATGCAGTACGTTACTTTTTTGCAGTTAAGGAGTATTGCAGAAAACATCATATTACAGACATCAATCCGATGGTGGCATTTTCCGGCACGGTGGAATATAACGGTGTGGAATACACTGAGCCAAAACTCAATACGAGGGGAGAAAAGAGCATGTCTGAAGATAAACTTCCGCTCTACTTCGCAAGTGACTTTTACAACATGCTGATTGTGGCGGATAAGTATCAAACCGGGTTTGATGAACCGATGCTTCACACAATGTTCGTAGATAAGAAACTGAAAAATGTGAAAGCAGTACAGACTCTATCTCGTCTGAATCGTGCCAATCCTTTGAAAGAAGATACATACGTTTTTGATTTCGTAAATAGTTCTGAAGATATCAAAACTGCTTTCGAGCCATTCTATAAGGGTACTGAGTTAATCAATCCTGTGGATGTGAATTATGTATATCAGTTTCACAAAGACATCGAACTTTATCACCTATGGCGTACTGAAGATGAAGTAAAATTCTATGAATTGTTTATTGCTACACAGGACAAGACAAACAAATCAAAACTGGGTGCATTATCCAATGCATTGAAACCAATTGTAGATAGGTTTGAAGAACTGGACGAAGAAACTCGTTTTGCTGTACGTGGCAAAATTAAGAATTTTATTCGTTTCTACGCTTATATGGCGCAGATCGCCCGTACCTTTGATCGTTCGTTAATGAAGTCATATATATTTGCCGATTACCTCTATCGTGTGTTACCCAAGAATCCGCGAGAAAGAGTTGATTTGGACAAAAAGGTGCGTCTTGTAAACAATACTATCAAGGCAAATGAAATGATGCACATCTCTTTGGATGGTGACAAGCCTGAGATTAAGGGAGAAAATCCTGGAGCAGGTCGTAAACCTGAAGACGCTCGTGATTTGCTTGATAACATTATTGCCAAGGTGAATATTATGTTCCGTGGTGAATTCTCAGAAGCTGACCGGGTAATGGTGGAAGGTATATTTGACCTTATACAGAAGTCTGCAACGAAAAAAATGCAGAAACAAGCTGTTGGTAACGATGAGAATCAATTTGTAGAAAGCATTTTCCCAGATATTTTCAGTAAAGCAGCTCAGCAGTGCTATACGACACAGACCGATGCTTATCGTAAATTGTTTGAAAATCAGGAGTTCTATCAGACATTGATGCAACAGATGGGACATGCCATTTATGAACGCTATCGAGAGCAAGAGGAAAAAAACTATACCATAGAGAATTTACAAAGCAAAATGATTCCTTTAATCCGGGAAGAATTTGCTGGTATTGCCGGAACAAGCAGAACACTCGAAGAGGCATTCGTCTGGATGATAAAGGTAATTAAAGTATTCAGCATAGACAAGTACAACGGTTTGACAGATACAATACTCAATGCAATGTTCAAACTTTATTGTAGTCCGAATACCTTGACTTTGGCAGAAAAACGCATATATCTTAAGACCCTTGTAACAGGGTATGAATCATACCTAAAGAAGCTTCATTTCCTTATTAAAGACAAAGAGGTTACTGATAAAAATGGTGAAGTTGAATATGCGGCTCTGAGTAATGCTTTGTATTGTATGCAATTAAACAAACTGCAATATAGTGACAAATCTATTGACCGGAAGTTTGCACAGTATATTGATATTCTTGTGAACTTACGAAACGAAGAAAACCACCAAGCTAAGAGCCTTAACGCAAAAGAGATTCAATTAGGGATTTACGTTGTGACCACAATGTTTATGTATGTGACATTTAAAAATATAACAGAACTTGAAATGGTAGAAGATAAGTTTAATATCAAACATATTGACAAGCAGCCTAAAACATATACCATAATGGAAGAAGAGGCTGATACTCGTATGGTAGCAGAGAGGGCTTCTGAGTATTCTTCAAAAGGAAGCAATTAGATGTGATTTTTTCAACTTTAAATTTGCTATGCAAAAAGGCTGCATAGATGCGAATTAATTTTGTGGCGATAAATCAAGTTAAACCATTAAAAGTGTAATTATGGCTGATTATACTAGTCTTATTAATCGTATCGAAAGTAGATACAATCCGGATTCTCTTAGAGAAGTCCGACAGAATTCCATTTATTCCCTTTCTGGCATAGATAAGGATATTGCAAAATATGTAAAACTTGCAATGAATGAAGTTGATCCTATATACACGAACAAGACTTTAGAAGCAGGTGAAAATGCGAAATCACATTTACAAAGAGAACTACAGCAGAGTGTCAATTTTCGGTATCAGGGTTCCGTAATGACAAGAACTCATATTCGTGGTGTGAGTGATATTGACTTGCTTACAATTACAAGTAAGTTTCAAGACACAGATTACAGCAAAGCTAAAGCATTTGTTGAAAGTCATCCCTACTCGTATGACACAGAAACAATGCGAATAAAAAATTGGGTCAACAACTTTACAAGATATTTCGGAGATGCGAATAATGATTTAAGACAGCTTCGTCTGGAAGACGAGAGAATTTTACAATCTCATTATGTGATATGCGATATCGCGAAACCTAAATCCATCCGCATAACGAACCAAAACCTACATCGTGATGTTGACGTTGTCGTTGCTTCATGGCATGATTCTCTTGAATACATTAGTGGAAATGGTGATGTATATAGAGGCATTTACATTTATGATAAACAAAAGAATGAACGTCTTGGACCAGACTATCCATTCCTCAGTATAGATAGAATCAATACGAGAAGTTCATACACCGAAGGACGACTTAAAAAGATGATTCGATTCCTTAAAAATGTAAAAGCGGATGCTTCGGTAAATATTGACTTAACCAGTTTTGATATAAATGCAATCTGCTATGATATTAATATTGAAGAATATCGCAATTCTTACTATCTAGACTTGGTTCGGGTTTTATGGCTCAAGCTTTATCACTTATGCCAAAATGAATCTGAAGCAAATGGATTAAAATCTGTAGATGGAACTGAGTACATATTCAGAAATAATCCTTCTAAGTTTGATAACTTGAAACGATTGCATAACGAAGTTTGGAACATATATAAAGAATTACAATAAATGAAACCAAGGATATTTATAGGATCTTCTACAGAGGGATTAGCTGTTGCTCAAAGAATTAAAACATTTTTTGAGCCAGACTATGATTGTTATATTTGGAATGACGGTATATTTCAATTTAATGAAGGCTTTTTGGAAACCTTACTTAAGTCTGCAAGTTTGTTTGATTTTGGTTTTATGATATTTGCCGCTGACGATATTAGCAGAATCCGAAATCAAGAATATAATACAGCAAGAGATAATGTGCTTTTTGAATATGGACTCTTTTTGGGAAGAGTTGGAATTGACAGAGCCTATATCATTAAAGAAGATACGGTTAAAATCCCATCTGATATATTAGGCGTTACATTATTATCTTACACGACAACTTCTAACCAAGATGGGATCAAAATACCTAATCAGGACTTTGAAATGCAACTGTCAAATCTTAAAAAGAAAATTGATGAAAAAGTTGCCTTAGGACATCTGGGGCTTTTGCCTTCTACTGTTATCGCAATTTCTTATTTTGAAAATTTCATCAAATTGTTGGCAGATGAGATAATTAGACAAGGTGATAAAATTCAAATTGGGGATAAAATATACAAATCTGCGAAGATTAGAATTGTTATCCCAAGGACTCTTGATGCTGATATGAAAAGGCAAGCAACAATATATTTCCGCAAAATACATTTTGAATCTTATCCAATCACAACTGTTCACCGTAGTTATCCGATTTATGTCGAATCCACCTCTGAAGGTAATGTTAAGGATAAAGCAATTATTGCAGACATGCCAACTATCCTGAGTGGTATTGACAAGGCAATTGATATGTATTTCAGAGTAGGCCACATTGGTAAAACACAAGAACAAAAGCTTACAGAAGAAAGAGAATTGAATAACTTCACACGTGTTTTGAGTCTGCTAATTTCGCAAGAAGCTTTTTGCAGAGAAATTGTTGAAATCGTAGATGATGATAACCAACCGATATAGTCATCGTAACATTTTTTATGGCAAAGAATATAGAAATACGGAATAGTACAGCAGAGTTTCTTATCTTCATGCTTGAAGGCAAGGAGGATGGGATTCAAGTGATGTATAAGGATGAAACCATTTGGTGTACACAGAAAGCTATGGCGCAATTATTTGACTGCTCCACAGATAATATCGGACTTCACTTGAAAAATATATATGAAAGTGGAGAACTGATGCAGGACGCAACTACCGAGTATTTCTCGGCAGTTCAAGTGGAAGGTGGACGTCAGGTAAATCGTAAGCTGAAATTCTATAATCTCGATGCCATCATCAGTGTAGGTTATCGTGTAAATTCTGTTCGTGCCACGCAGTTCCGGCAGTGGTGTACGTTTGTACTCCGGCAGTTTGCCATCCGTGGATATGTGCTTGATCGTAAGCGAATGGAGAACGGATCTTTCATAGGTGAGGACTACTTTGAACATTTGCTTGCCGAAATAAGGGAGATAAGGCTGAGTGAGCGTCGTTTTTATCAGAAACTGACCGATATTTATGCTACGGCAATAGACTACAACAAGGATGCTCCGACAACTCGTCTGTTTTTCAAGAAAGTACAGAACAAAATGCACTACGCTATACACGGACATACTGCTGCGGAGCTGATTGTTGAACGAGCCAATGCAGATAAAGAGCACATGGGATTGACAACTTGGGAAAAGGCTCCGAATGGGAAAATTGTCAAAACAGATGTGTCTGTTGCAAAAAACTATTTGCGAGAAAACGAATTGGAAGAAATGGGCAGAATAGTCAATGCGTCCCTTGATATGGCAGAAAATATGGCTAAGCGTCACATTCCAATGACAATGGAGGATTGGGCAAATCGTATTGACAAATTCATTGATGTGGCAGAACTCCCGATATTACAGGATAACGGAAACGTGTCAGCCGAATTTGCCAAAGAGTTTGCGGAAACGGAGTTTGAAAAGTACAGGGTTATTCAAGACAGACTGTTCCAGTCCGACTTTGACCGATTCAGTGATGGGAATCTACTCCCTTTGGATATAGAATGATATGGAGGTAAAAAGCAACGAGTTTCAATCCTGATTTTTAGGTTTAAGACTCGTCGCTTTGTAGTAATCTGCTATTTGGACCTGTCCAAAATTTTTAAAAGTAGTATCATTGCAGTAATTCCAGCCACGGCAATCAGAACAGTCCATAAACCGGTCTTCCAAATCAATGCGGAATGTAAAATCTCTGCATTTGCTATTATGATGCTGGCGAAAAAAGAAAACAGTACAACCAGTATGATAATCAAGATATAGAATGTTGTGTGCGGTATGAAAATATAGCTGTCAGCCTTGCGGATATTTCGCTCAGTTTCACTACATTTGTCTTGAATTTGGTGAAGGAACTTATCAAGGACAGATTGCCCGAATTTTTCGGCTTCTTCCTTTGTTTGCTGTGCAATTTCCAATTTATATTCTCGTAGAAATTCGAGCAGATTTTCCAGATTTGTAATCATGTAATGCACGTTATCATTCAGACTGGCAAGTTCCTTGACGTTCACTTTGAGCAGCCGTTTTTCTTCTTCCGGATATTCATTCTTGGGGGTGGCTTTTATGGATTTCGCTTCATTCATTTCTGCGGAAAAATCGAATTTCTTTTTCATAGGCTTATCGTTTTAATCCTGTTTTCGTTTTCTTTCCTAACGAACGACTGGCGGCACGAGCGCATCTGCGAACCCATTGCAAATCGTCCTCGTCCTTGTCTCTCCACGGAAG
>OHAW01000781.1_pt1 | contig 12172 bp, 6 predicted proteins | sample 1577221 | NCBI WGS metagenome assembly OHAW01 (sample SAMEA3879583, study PRJEB24766) | human gut metagenome | biome: human-associated habitat; feature: feces | place: USA | collected 1985/1987 | reverse complement strand
ACTCTGATGGTTGCATAAAATGCAGAAAGCCAGGTCCTATGTTTTTTAGGGTAACCTGGCTTTGAGTGTTTGGTGTAATCGCTTGATTGATAACTATTTGCTAAGATGCATGACATTCAGGTTGTTCCAAAATGCGCCCATGTTGAGCGGAGGCATCCTGCGTGTGAGCGTTCGCGATCGGTATTCTCTATCGGTAGTTGATGGCGATGGAGTAGATCGTGACGGACGGGCCGATCATGGTGTAGTTGCTTATGCAGGTGACCGTGTTGCCGGACGGGGCGAGACTGCCGTTGCCGGACATGGCTAACTTGGTGCACTCGTCGCCGTTTGAGATTATGGTCTCGTTATTCGCTGCGACCTCAAAGACAGTTTTCCTGTCTCCAAAAAAGATATAAGCATTAGCCAGACTGTGATTGGTGTTTACAGTCACATCCAGCTCCTCAGGGATGTGGAAAGCCGGGGATGTTATGGATGGAGCATTAATAATCCCTGACAGGGCCACGTTATCTGCACTGAATGTAATTTTACTTCCCCGCTTATAATTGCTCGTCCACGGATTATCTCCCTTGTCCTTCGGTGGCGCAGCAACGTATGGCAGGCCGGTGATGTGGCGCGTGATGGTTTTGGTGGCAGTGTATTCGTTGCCTTCCACGTCCTTGTACGTCACTGTGGCGGTGATGTCTTTCTGGCCCCACGTGTGGTCCGGAGTCGCATCCACCACGATCGGCGTCCCAGCATCCTTCCGTGAAGATCTGACATATTCTTTTCCGTCAACACTCAGCGTGAAGGACTCGAATGTCAGGAGCCTGGACGGAATCCCCGTTGAGGTCATGGTGTAAGACGCTGAGCCTGAGCCCATCCAGTCATTGGAAATGCTGTTGGCTTTGGCTACATCCTTTGCGGAGATGCCCTCGATACCCTCGTTCGCAGCATAGTAACTGTATGAAGTCGGGAAGCCCGAGATGTTCACGTCAAACTGCACATCCGCTGGCACAAATTCATTGACAGAGACCCTGGTGTTCTGGCTGATGACGCTGCCGGAAGCGTAGCTCTTGAACATTGACCTGGCCTCGCTGTCGGAGAATTTCAGGTAGAAACCACCCTCGAGACCGTCAGGAACATTGACAAAAGTCGTGAAGCCGTTGGCGGCGGACACGCTCAGTCCGGTAACTGAGGCATTGCCGGAAAACGTCTTGCCGTCGAAACCGGAGACAGGGCTCTTGGCGTGGAAATCGACAGTCGCGTCGAAACCGGTGGTGATGGCTATGGCACGGACGCCCGCAGGTGCGCTGAACTCAGCATTGAGAAGAATCCTGCCGTCGGAGTCCCTTGAGAACTGCTCATCGTGGGCGGAGAGCCATGGCTTGCCGTTCTGCGTGAAACCGTCGCAGTTGTAGGACAGATCGATGGTCGCGTCATCGCTGACCGGTTCGCTGAAAGTCCCGGAGAAAGTGCCCGGCGCATCGGCCGTGTTGCTCAGCGTGGCAGTGCTTCCGTTCGAAGCCTCAGCGAAAATCCGGTCGCCCGGCTCGAATACATAAGAGTTTCCGTCAATGCCGACCTTAGTGCTTGTAACAGTGAGAGTTACCGAATCGCCGAGAGGCTTGTTCGGGACGATAATTTCCGCTTTGTTGCAGGAAATGGCGGCAGCCAAAATGGCCGCGAAGGTCAATATCTTCCTCATCCCTAGTCCTCCTCTTCCAAAAGACCGAAAGCTTCACTTGGTAAAAAAACGAAAGAATTCGGATGAACGTCTTTCGACTGGCAGAATGATGCTTCTGCGAAAATCTCCACGACAGAAAGTGCCGGAGATTGGTAAATGGTTCGTTTCATTTTCAACTGATTATATATACTATTACAGCGCAGCGGAACACTTTTCGCTACACCTTCCGCAAACAGAATGCGGATCTTTGCGTGTCTTTCCGGTCCAGCTCCTTTTCATCAGCCGTGCATACCCGCTGCACTGCCTTTTCCGAAAGAAACCTATCCCCGAAAAACCAATAAAAATCAACTACAGAATCTTTTTCTTGGACGCAGTCGGCACGAACTGCTTCAGATAGAACGGCTCGAAATATGCCACATCCTCGGTTTTGCCCTCAGACAGCAGTTTCGATCCCGGAACCAGCATTGACTCAGCCTTCGGACAAGCCTGGACGAAGTGCGCATTCGGAGACAGGATGGTCTCCCTGCATTTGTCCGCACCGTCGCCGATGAACAGGACCGGACCCTCGCTCAGAATGTAGGCAAAGCTTTCTGAGTCAATGATTTTCGGCTCAGTTTCGCTCACCTGGCTGCCATCAGCATTGAAAACGGCAGTATAGACCTCCATCCTTCTCGCATCTATCATCGGGACAATGTACTTGCACCCTTCAGGAAGAAGACCTTCCCCGATAGCCTGCCAGACGAGAGTGTCTAGTGAGCCTATGGCGACCAAAGGAATGCCCGCGCCGAAGCACAGGCCCTTGGCCGTAGATACACCCACACGGAGACCGGTATATGATCCAGGACCCTTGCTTACACATACTGCATCGCAGTCCTTCACTCTCAGGCCTCTTTCATCGAGCATCTCCTTGATGAACGGAGCCGTGAGCGATGCGTGCTTGCGCTCAGCGTTTTCCCTGACGGAGACTATCTTGCCCTCCTCGGAAAGGGCGGTGGAGCACAATGCAGTAGATGTTTCTATAAATAATATACGTGACATGTTTTCTAATTCTTGAAAAGAAGTTCTTTAAAATACGGGAAAACTCCATACGCGAACCTCTTCATCGGCGCGTATATGACGGAATTCTCCATAACCGACTCAGAGACAATATGAAACGAGGAGTTTATCGTATTGAAAAGTATAATTACTATTCCTATGATCAATGAAACTTTTATCAATGCGAACAACGCGCCGAGCAGCCTGTCCAGCCATCCGAGCATCACGAACTTGATGCTGGCCTTGATGACCTTGCCGAGAAGCCGCAGCAGCAGAATGACCACGACAATCATCAGGACGAAGACAATCACGTACAGGACCTTCTCGGAAATCTGGAGATACGGCTGGAGCATGGAGCAGACAAGCTGCGAGAACTTGAACGCTGCCCAGGTACCGGCAATGATGGACACCAATGCGATGATCTGCTCCGTGAAACCCCTGACCAGACCTTCGATCAGGGCGGCGGAGAGACAGATAATCAATATGATATCCAATGTGTTCATACCTATTATATTATATATTTTTTCTTCTTAATTAAAAATTCCTATCTTTGCAGACTGCAAAATTATATAAAAAACTATGACATTCAAAGAATACAAGGGCTTGAATCTGGTAACTGTCGGCAGCGAAGTGCTGGACAGGTGGAAGAAACATAATGCGTTTGAGAAATCACTCGAACTTAGAGAAGGCGCTCCGGAGTTCATTTTCTTCGAAGGACCTCCTTCTGCAAACGGAATGCCTGGTATTCACCATGTTATGGCGCGTTCCATCAAGGATGCCATCTGCAGGTACAAGACCCAGAGCGGCTTCAAGGTAAACCGCCGTGCAGGCTGGGATACCCACGGACTGCCTGTGGAGATCGGTGTGGAGAAGAAACTCGGAATCCACAAGGATGACATCGGAAAGAAGATATCGGTAGAAGAATACAATGATACTTGCCGTCACGAGGTGATGAAATACACTCGTGAGTGGGTGAACATGACCGAGCGCATCGGTTACTGGGTGGATATGAACGACCCGTACATCACCTATGACAACCGCTACATCGAGACATTGTGGTATCTTCTCCGCAAGATATATGACAAGGGACTCCTGTACAAGGGATTCTCCATACAGCCATATTCTCCGTCCGACGGAACAGGACTCAGTTCACATGAACTGAACCAGCCGGGATGTTATAAAGATGTGACTGATACCACAGCCACAGTGCAGTTCGAAGTCATCAAGGATGCCAAGTCACAGCCGCTCTTCGGACTGGAGACACTTCCTGTATATTTCCTGGCATGGACCACCACACCGTGGACATTGCCTTCAAACACAGCACTTTGCGTCGGCCCGGACATTGACTATGTCAGAGTGAAGTCCTTCAACCCGTACACCGGTGCGGAGGCTATCTACATCGTAGCCAAGGCATTGGTCTCAGACTGGTTCAATCCTAAGGCGGCGGAACTCTCCCTCGACGACTACAAGCAGGGCGACAAGCTGATCCCGTTCAAGGTCCTCGAAGGAACATTCAAGGGCTCAGAGCTCGCAGGCGTAAGATATCACCAGCTGATTCCTTGGTTCAAGCCGCTTGAAGGCGACGCGTTCAGGGTAATCACCGGCGACTACGTCTCCACGGACGAAGGCACGACAGGTATTGTCCACATTGCCCCGACATTCGGTGCGGACGACAAGAAAGTCGCAGCCGCAGCAGGTATTGCCCCGATGATGGTGCTGGACAGAAACTGCAACCCTCAGCCTCAGGTCGATCACGACGGAAGATTCTATCCGCTGGAAGACCTTGACCCTGAATATGTTAAGACGCACGTTTCACCGGAATATAAAGAATACGCCGGCCGTTACGTGAAAAACGCATTTGACGACTCCCTTCCGAAAGATGCGCCTACACTGGACATCGACCTGTGTATGATGATGAAGATGGACGGAAGAGCGTTCAAGATACAGAAACACGTCCACAGCTACCCTCACAGCTGGAGAACCGACAAGCCGGTGCTCTACTATCCGCTGGATGCGTGGTTCATCAAGACCACGGCCGTGAAGGAGCAGATGGTGGCATTGAACAAGACCATCGTCTGGAAACCGGAATCTACCGGCACAGGACGTTTCGGACAGTGGCTGGAGAATATCCAGGACTGGAACCTCTCCAGAAGCCGTTTCTGGGGAACTCCGCTTCCTATCTGGCGTACAGAGGACGGCAAGGAAGAGAAGTGCATCGGAAGCCTGAAAGAGTTCTACGCAGAAATCGAGAAGGCTGTCGCAGCCGGTGTAATGTCGTCCAATCCGTTGAAGGACAGAGGCTTCGATCCGGAAGACATGAGCAAGGAGAACTACGACAAGATCGACCTCCACAGACCTTATGTGGACAATGTTTTCCTCGTATCTGATTCAGGTAAGAAGATGGTACGCGAAAGCGACCTTATCGACGTGTGGTTCGATTCAGGTTCAATGCCATATGCACAGGAAGGCCTCCGCGCCTTGGGCGACAAGAAGTTCGGCTGCACTGCAGACTTCATTGCGGAAGGCGTTGACCAGACACGTGGCTGGTTCTACACCCTGCATGCAATTCATACCATGGTAAGCGGCACACCTGCATTCAAGCGCGTCATCTCCAACGGTCTCGTCCTCGACAAGAACGGCGACAAGATGAGCAAGCGCCTCGGCAATGCCGTGAACCCGTTCGAGCAGCTCGACAAATTCGGCCCGGACGCACTCAGATGGTATATGCTTACCAATGCCCAGCCATGGGACAACCTCCGTTACGATGAAGACGGCGTGGATGAAGTCAGAAGAAAATTCTTCGGCACGCTCTACAATACATATTCATTCTTCGCGCTTTATGCCAATGTGGACAACTTCGATCCTAAGGCTCCGGCAGTTCCGTACAGCCGCAGACCGGAAATCGACAGGTGGATAATCTCCCTCCTCAATACATTGATAAAAGACGTGAAGGCGGCATACGAGGACTACGACGTGACTTCTGCAGGAAGAATGATACAGGATTTCGTGTGCGACCACCTGAGCAACTGGTACGTGCGTCTGAACAGAAAACGCTTCTGGGGAAGTGCTGACAATGAGGACAAACTCGCCGCATACCAGACACTTTACGAAGTGCTCAAGACCGTAGCCGTGCTCGGAGCTCCGATAGCGCCGTTCTACATGGACCAGCTCTACCTCGACCTGGTTCCGGACGGAGAAGAGTCCGTGCACTACGTGCTGATGCCGGAATGCGACGAAACCGTCATTGACAAGGACCTCGAAGAGAGGAACTCGCTCAGAGAGCATCGTCAATGGTGCTTGCGCTCCGCAGGAAGGTCAATATCAAGGTGCGTCAGCCGCTCAGCAAACTCGTGATTCCTGTCATTTCAGACAAGGTCCGCGAGCAGCTCGAGAAGGTCAAGGCCCTGCTTTTGGGTGAGGTCAATGTCAAGGATGCGGAATTCATTTCCGACACGACAGGCATCATCACCAAGAAGATCAAACCTAACTTCAAGACGCTCGGAAAAGTTTACGGCAAGAGAATGAAAGAGATTGCCGCTGCTTTCGCCGACATACCGCAGCAGGAGATCAATGCCATACAGAACGCTGAGGCTCAGTCTGTTGCATATACATTGAAACTTGAAGGCGGTGACGTGGAGCTGAATCCTGGAGACTGTATGATCTCGTCAGAGGACATGCCGGGATGGCTCGTGGCATCAGAAGGCCCGCTCACATTGGCCCTCGACATCGAAGTAAGCCCTGAACTGAAGAACGAAGGCGTGGCGCGCGAACTCGTGAACAGAATCCAGAACATCCGCAAGGACAGCGGTTTCGACGTTACCGACAAGGTAGATGTAGTCATTTACGCGGACGGCGACGACGCTGCAGAGATAGAATCCTCTTTAAAAACATATAAAGAATACGTTTCCGCACAGACATTGTCATTGTCAGTCACATTGGCCGGCAAGGGCGAGGCGACTGGTAAGGCAACAGAAGTGGAGTGGAACGAGAATACAATAATGATTGCGGTAACACGCAGATAACACTTACGCTTATGGAAGAAAATAAAGCAAACCTCGAGCCTGTAGAAAAGACCCGTTACAGTGATGAAGAACTTGAGGAGTTCAAGAAGATCATATTGGAGATGCTCGACAAGGCCAAGAAAGAGTACAATACTCTCAGGTGTGTCGTGATGCACAACGGTACAAATGACATCGAGGACACCACCCCTTCATTCAAGACTGTAGAAGACGACGGCGCAATGCAGCTTTCACGTGAAGAGGCAAGCCAGTTGGCTCAGAGGCAGTACAAGTTCATACAGAACCTTGAGGCTGCGCTCGTGCGTATCGAGAACAAGTCTTACGGTATCTGCCGCGTGACCGGAAAGCTCATCCCTAAGGAGCGTCTCCGTCTGGTACCTCACGCAACCCTTACAGTTGAAGCGAAGGAAAAACTCAATAATGGCGGAAAATAGATTCAGGATTTCCAAAGGCAGGTGGCTGCTGATTCTAGGAATTCTTCTCGTGGTAGTGGACCAGGTGATAAAACTGCTGGTCAAGTCCAATATGACTTTGGGCGAGCATTTCAGCGTTTTCGGCAACTGGTTCCAGATTCTCTTCATAGAAAATGAGGGAATGGCATTCGGGATGAAGTTCGGCGGGATGGTAGGCAAATTCGTGCTGACCGCGTTCCGCGTGGCTCTCTTCGGATTCCTGTGCTGGTGGATAACCCGCCTCGTGAGGCGTGGACGTCCGGCTGAAATCGATGCTGCAGGGAAGGTTCTCAAGTATGCGCCTGTGCCTACCGGAGTTCTTGTCGGCCTGACATTGATTACAGCGGGAGCCTTGGGCAACATCGTGGACTGTCTGCTTTACGGCCAGATTTTCTCTGCTTCGACACCATACGAGGTGGCGCAGTTTGGAGGAAGTTACGCGCCAGTGATGTTCGGCAAAGTGGTGGACATGTTCTATTTCCCGCTCATCGACACGACCTGGCCGACATGGATGCCTTTCATAGGAGGACATCCGTTCCGCTTCTTCGAGCCGGTATTCAACTTTGCGGACAGTTGCGTCACCGTAGGTGCTTTCTATTTGGTACTGTTCCAGTATAAGTTTTTTACTGCTGAACCGGAGAAAAAATAGGGTTTTCCGGAGGAAAAGGAGCGAAGTGATGTAAGAAATCAGGCTTTTCCTGTCAGAAAAGGGATAAAATAACGTTTTAGGTGAAAAATCGGCTGCTCAGGCAGTCGATTTTTATTTTTTATTCACTTATGAAAACAAACATTAAAACGTTACGTTTCTTCAAAACTTAACCTAAAATAGTTTGTTTTGTTTATGAAATTTTAGTTAAAACGGTATAAATCACTATCAATTATGCGAATCAGTTCTGCTTACATATTGTTTTTTTTGAATTTAATCTTGATATTTGCGTAAACGCCCTTTACGAAAAGGGCAGTTCAAGAGTGCTTGGAAAAACTTGAACCAAAGAATATCAATATATGTTAAACTAATGTAAATGCTTATGAAAAAGATTTGTCTTCTTTTCACGGCAGTCCTGTTTCTGGGGATTTCTTCTGCATTGAATGCGCAGAATCTGACCGTTTCAGGATTCGTCACAGATGCGAGCTCCGGCGAAGGAGTCCCTTATGCATCTGTCCAGCTTAAGGGCAGTACGAAAGTCTATACGATGACTGACGCCAACGGAGCATATTCCATTTCAGTGCCGGGGAGCGCATCCCTCACGGTATCTTGTTTAGGTTATGCGACAGCAGAGATACTCGTGGACGGCAGAACAGCATTGGACATTAGACTCGGTCCGGACAAGAACGTCCTCGACGATGTAGTCGTTGTGGCTTACGGAACAGTCCGCAGAGAGGCTAATACCGGTTCTGTTTCATCAGTCAAGAATTCGGAGCTCGCAGAAGTGCCTGCCACATCCGTTGATAAAATGCTTTCAGGAAAAATGGCCGGTGTGACCATCACTTCCGGTTCAGGACAGCCTGGTTCCACCTCTTCGATCCGTGTACGCGGTACCTCTTCCATCAATGCAGGTAACGAGCCTCTGTGGGTTGTCGATGGTATTCCGGTGAATTCATTGGACTTCCGTCAGCTCTCAAATACCGGTGTTGGCGGAGGTTCATCATCCACCTTCCTTAACCCTAACGACATCGAGTCCATCACAGTCCTCAAGGACGCTGCTGCGGCATCAGTTTACGGTTCCCGTGCAGCGAACGGAGTCATTCTCGTCACCACCAAGAGCGGAAAGGCAGGAAAGGCAAGATTTACCGCAAGAGCCAAATACGGTGCTCAGCAGCTTATCAATGACAATAATGTAAGACCTCTTACCGGTTCTGAACTTATTGCCTATCGTCGTGACTGCGCCATCAATGCAGGTTACAATCCTGATGATCCTACTTCTCAGTACTATTATCCTCAGTCACTCCTTGCCAACGGCACTACCAACTGGTACAAGGAACTGACCAGAGTCGGAACTCTCCAGGAGTATGAGATCAATGCCACCGGCGGAACCGACAAGGCTTCCTATTATTCCTCAGTTTCATACCACAAGAACGAGGGCGTGTTCTATGGTGTGGACTATGAGAGACTTACAGCCAGAGTCAATGCCGACATGAGGCTTACCAGATCACTCAAGACAGGCGCGAAATTCAACTTGAGCTATGCAAACTCCAATTCCGGCCAGATGGGTGACCTCTATTACTCGAACCCTACAGTGGCGATGTGGGCCATCTTGCCGTGGACTCCGTTACGCAACGAGGACGGAAGTTTCAATGTGAAAATTCCTGAGAACTCAGACACCAACCCGCGTGCGATAGCAGCGTATGATACATACAATGACAAGGACTACCGTCTTCAGGGCAGTATGTATCTCGAGTGGAAACCTATCAGACAACTCACCTTCAAGACAAACAACGGACTGGAGTTCGTATATGTGGATTCCCGCCAGTATTGGGCCCCGGAGACAAATAAAGGTTCAGCTACCTTATTTTCTTTCTGGAGCAAGGACATCCGATATACTACATCCAACACCATCACATTTGAGGACAAGTACGGTGACCATTCTGTAAGATTGCTTGCAGGACAGGAAGCTATGCGTGACAAAATGGACCTGTTGGGCTTGAGCTCACCAAATGTTAATCCTACGATTCCATATCCTACCACATCGCCAGCTGCAAAAGACCAGGGAGATTACAATCTCGTGGATGAATCACTTCTCTCTTTCTTCGGAGTATTTGATTACAACTATCTGAACAGATATTACCTGCAGGCTTCAGTCCGTGCAGACGGCAGTTCACTGTTCGGCTCCAACAACAAATGGGGTGTGTTCTGGTCAGTCGGCGGTTCTTGGAACGTAAGCAAAGAGAACTGGATGAAGTGGAGCAGACAGTGGCTCAGCGCATTGAAGATCCGCGCATCCTATGGAGTGAACGGTAACAACAATATCGCTCCATACAAGGCCTATGGACTTTATGGTACTACTCAGTACAACGGTATTACCGGTATGGTTCCTTCCAGCCCTGAAAACCCTAACCTTTCTTGGGAAAAGAACGCCACATACAATATCGGTGTAGATTTCGGTTTCTTCGATGACAGACTCACCGGTAGCTTGGATTACTATTTCAGAAAGACCAAGGATATGCTTCTCTCCAAGCAGGTTCCTTACACCACAGGTTTCGGCAGTAACTTCATGAACGTCGGCGCTATCAGAAACAAGGGTATCGAGTTCCAGTTGGAGGGTGTGATTCTCCGCAACAATGACTGGTACTGGACAGCCGGCTTCAATATCGCTCTCAACCGCTCTCTCGTGCTCGACCTTGCAGGTTCAGAGTATTTGACCGTAGCTGATTCAAGAGCACACGGCAATGACAGTACACCTATCCGTATAGCTCCTGGACGCAGGCTCTTTACCTATTACCTGAGAGACTGGTATGGTGTGAATCCATCAAATGGCGACCCTATCTGGTATGACAAGGATGGTAATCTTACATCCGATTCAGCGAAGGCCCGTTATATCTATGCAGGTACACCTGAACCTAAAGCAACAGGTGGTTTCAACACGAGCATTTCTTGGAAAGGCATCACCCTTTCTGGATATTTCGAGTTCGTGGCTGGCAGCAAAGTGCTAAGCAGGTTTAACCAAGACACGGACGGTTCCGATATGACCACCAACGTATCCACACTTTCACTCAACTACTGGAAAAAGCCGGGAGATACAGGCGTGCAGCCAAAACCGGTAGCAGGCGCTCCTAAGAAGCCATACGTATATTCTACGAGGATGCTTCAGAATGGAAGTTATTTGAGAATCAAGGACGTATCCCTCTCGTACAGCCTGCCTGAGCGTATCCTGAAGCCTATCAAGATGTCTGGCGTGAGACTCTATGTCAGCGCGCTGAATCCTTACACGTTCCATCACGTAAGAGCTCTTGACCCGGAACTTGGTCCTATCGGATATTCTATGGGAGCATCCCACTCTATGGTCAAGTCTTTCGTAGGCGGTATAGAAGTTTCATTCTGATAAACGAACGAAGATTATGAAAAGAACAATTTTATATATTTGCGGTATAGCGTCGCTTCTCGGTGCCGTAAGTTGCCAGGATTTTCTCACAAGAGATCCTAAGCTTTCGCAGAGTACGGAGATAACATTGTCCACATACGATGGACTCAATGATGCGACGTTCGGAGCTTATTCAGCTCTCGCTTCGACAAGCTGGTACGGACAGCAGTGGATCGTGGATGCTGAAATGCGTTCCGGAAACGGCAAAAAGTCTGATTTCAAGAACTCCGGAAGGTGTGTCATCCCTTATATCTGGAATTATACAGAGACCAGTACTTCTCCGATGTGGTCAGTTTGCTACCAGGTCGTATCTAGGGCTAACAATGTGATTGACAATCTCGAAGGCAAAGAGTCAAGCACTGTTACAACTCAGGACTTGAACAATCTGAAAGCCGAGTGTCTCTTCATAAGGGCGTTCTCGTATTTCTGCAATGTCCTTACTTATGGCCAGCCATATACTTATTGCGTGAAAAGCGATAAGGAAAGCCTCGGTGTCCCTTACGTGGAACATACTGATCCTGCAGGACTTCCGGCACGTGAGACTGTGATCTCAAACTATGAGAAGATCGTCCGCGACCTGCTTGAGGCAGAGAGCCTAATCGACCCTGAATATACACGTGCGACTGTTGCCGATCCAGCTGCTGTCGTCAGTGTATATGCTATCCAGGCATTGCTCTCCAGAGTTTACCTCTACATGGGTGAGTGGCAGAAAGCTGCAGACTATGCTTCCAAGGTTATCGTAAGCGGCAAGTTCTCCCTTTGGAATGCCGAGCAGTACAAGACCGTATGGGGCGCAGAAAAAGGCTCTGGTGAGGTCATCTTCGAAGTTTACGGAAAGCGTACGAACGCCGCATGGGACAGCTGGGAAGACCTTTCTTACCTTACAAGCCCTGAAGGTTCCGGTGATGCGCAGGCAGCTGACCC
>OHAW01000747.1_pt1 | contig 12698 bp, 8 predicted proteins | sample 1577221 | NCBI WGS metagenome assembly OHAW01 (sample SAMEA3879583, study PRJEB24766) | human gut metagenome | biome: human-associated habitat; feature: feces | place: USA | collected 1985/1987 | reverse complement strand
TCGCTCGATTCGCTGCGGTGCGTGGGTGCCTGCGGACTCGCTCCGGTCGTGATGATCGGCCCCCGGGTCTATGGACGGCTCAAGGTGACCGATGTCAAAGGTATCCTCGACGAAATCCAGGCCCTCGAAAAAGAGATCTGACGACGCGGTATTACGTTAAATAAAAGAGACCGGGCCTGCACAGAAATACAGGCCCGGTTCGTTCCCTCCGGAACAAAAGCCGCCTCGCCGACAATCGGTTCCACCAGTCCGAACGAAGGCCCCCGCAACGATCCGCAGAGCCTGGATGATCGAAAACAGGCATTTTTTCCCGCCATAAAATGCACCGGAAACCCCTCCCCGACATCTGCAAGCCAACAGGGGCTATGCTCGAACCCGAAAAAACACGTACCCCGTCACAAAAGATTTCGCGGAAAAGTCGTCAAACCGGATAATTTGGCGTACCTTTGCCCGACAAATCATCATAAATGAATCAATTAGAAGAATTTAAGGCTTTAGGACTGTCCGACGATATACTTACTGCCATTGCCAAAAAAGGGTTCGAAACCCCCTCGGCCATTCAGAGCCTCACCATTCCCCACCTGCTCACCACCGACAAAGACATCATCGCACAAGCACAGACCGGCACGGGTAAAACCGCCGCTTTCGGCCTGCCGATTATCCAGATGCTGACTTCCCGGCGGAATATTCCGCAGGCCATCGTCCTCGTTCCGACCCGCGAACTGGCCCTGCAGGTGACGCAGGAACTCATTTCGTTCAATACCCACGACCTTTCGATCGCCCCGATCTACGGCGGCGCCTCGATGACCGAACAGTTGCGGCGCTTGAAAAAAGGCATCGACATCGTCGTCGGCACGCCGGGCCGCATCCTCGACCACATCCGCCGGGGCACGCTCGACCTCTCGGCGATCGCCTACCTGGTGCTCGACGAGGCGGACGAAATGCTCAACATGGGTTTCATCGAGGATATCGAAGAGATCATGCACGCCATGACCGGCCCCAAACGGGTGCTACTCTTCTCGGCCACGATGCCCGACCGCATCGCGGCGCTGGCCCGCAACTACATGCACGACCCCGACCTCCTGAAGGTCGAATCGCAGCACGTCACCACCGACCTGACGAACCAGATCTATTTCGAGGTGCGCGAAGGCGACAAATTCGACGCCCTGACCCGCATCATCGACGTCGAACCTGAGTTCTACGGCATCGTCTTCTCCCGCACCCGAACGGGCGCGGACGATATCGTGGCCAAACTCCTGGAACGCGGCTATGCGGCCGAAGTCCTTCACGGCGACATTTCGCAGACCCAGCGCGAGAAGATCCTGGGCAAATTCAAGAAAAAACAGGTCAATATCCTGGTGGCTACGGACGTGGCGGCCCGGGGCATCGACGTAAGCAACCTCACGCACGTAATCAACTACTCGCTGCCGCAGGATTCCGACAGCTATGTCCACCGCATCGGACGCACGGGCCGCGCCGGTAACCAGGGAACGGCCATCACCTTCATCTCGCCCTCCGAGATGCGCAAATTCGGGTTCCTGAAGCGGACGATCAAGGCCGACATCAAGTTGGAACAGCTCCCCACGCCGGCCGACATCATCGCCACCAAGCGCAACAAGATCAAGGAAGATCTGGACGCCATCGTCGAGAGCGAAAGTTACGGCGAATGTACGGGGATGGCCGCCGAACTACTGGAGAGTTATCCGCCCGAAGTGGCCTTGAGCGCCCTGCTGCGCCTGGCCTTCAAGAACGAGCTGAGCGAGAGCAGCTACCCCGAAATCCGCTCGATCGACGTCGATCGCAAGGGCAAGGCCCGGATTTTCCTCGCCTTCGGTGCCCGCGACGGCTACGACACCCGCAAAACGGTCCGGCTCCTCAAACAGGAGTGCGGACTCTCCGACCACGACATCGACGACGTACGGGTCATGGAGGACTTCTCGTTCGCAACGGTTCCCTTCGACCAAGCCGAAAAAGTCGTCAGGACTTTGAATAAGCTCTCGCACGGACGTCCCATCGCGGAAATATCGAAAGACAGCCCTTCGGCCCGCACATCCGGCGGAAGACAATCCCACCGCCGCAGGGAGTCCGACACCCGATCCGGACGCAAAACCGACAGGAAGCCCGAAAGCAAAGACACCTCCGTGCAGGAGGCACTCGGCGCACCCGACGATCGGAACGGACATCGGAAATCCGTCCGCAGCCCAAAAACGTCCGGCACGAAAGCCGGGAAGAAACCCGTAACGACCGCCAAAGCGGGCAGCAAAACGTACACACCGGAGAAAACCGCCGCGAAGAGAACTCCCGAGCTCCCCGAAAACTGGTTCGAAAAGTGGTTCGGCCAGCGGCAACCCGCCCGCAACAAAAAAGGGCCGAACCGGACCCCGAAGCGAAAAAACAGAGATTAAACATCAAACCGGCTCCCCGGCCGAGGCGGGTCGTTCGTCCGCAGGAGATTTGGCGATCGTGAAGCTGAAGGTCGCCCCTTCGCCATAGACCGACTCCACGGTCATCTCGCCGCCGTTGCGATGCACCAGGTCCAGGCAAAGCTGCAACCCCAGTCCCGACCCCTCCTCTTTTCCGGTCCCGTAAGTGGTGAAATACATCGCAGGATCGAGCACTTTATTCAGGTCTTCGGGCTTGATGCCGACTCCGAAATCACGCACCCGGACAACGGCGTGGGTCGGGGTTTCGGCCGTGGAAACGATAATCTTCCCTCCTCCTTCCGGGCTGTATTTGATCGCATTGCTCAACAAGTTGCGGACGATCGTCTTGACCATATCGACATCGCACCGCACGTGAATCGGCGCGGGAATGTCGTATTCGACGACAATTCCTTTGGTCCGGGCCACCGACTCCGAAATTTTCGAGGAAAAGAGTACGACTTCGGCCAGATCGACATCCTGATACACCGTATGCATCCTCCCGGTCTGACACTTCGTCCACTTGAGCAGGTTGTCGAGCAGCGAAAAGGTGTCTTCGGCAATGTCGTTGCCCATGCGAAGCATATCGAGGTTCCCGGCTCCGACCCGCTCCGCATCCAGGCTGTCGAGCAGGGTGTTGAACAGCATCTTGAGGCTTCCGATCGGAGAGCGCAGGTCGTGGGCGATCACCGAATACATCTTGTCGCGGCTGGCCAGGGTCGCCTGCAGCTCCTCGTTCTGCCGCACGATGACGCGCTGCGCCTCTGCAATAAACATATGATGCGCCACCCGCGTAATCAGCTCCTCGTGATTGAAAGGCTTCGACACGTAATCGCTGGCCCCCATCTTGAACCCTTTGACAATGTTTTCCGAATCGTGGAGCGCCGAGAGAAAAATCACGGGAATCCGGCAGAATCGCTCGTCGGCCTTGAGCCGCTCGATCACCTCATAACCGTTCATGTCCGGCATCATGATATCCAGCAGAATCAGGTCCGGAGATTCGCTTTCGACCTTTTCGAGCGCTTCGCGGCCACCTGTCGCAGTCACGATCCTGTATCCCGCCTTTCCAAGTATGGTTTTCAGCAACAGGACGTTGGTCGCAATATCATCGACGACAAGAATCTTATAATTTTCAGGATTGACCGAGAGATTTTCCATAAAACAGACCTTGTGACACACAAGCGAGGTAGATAACCGCTAACAGATTTCATCGGAGTACGAAGAAATTTTCCGAAACGGCAACCGTATCGAAGGCAAGGAACGACAGCCGACTATGGCCGAAAAACAGCGCGTATCCCGACGCGGAACCGAATTTACACGGACGATCTGCACCCGATTCGGAGGCGATTCACTTCAAGAACTTTTCGATGCGGACCTTCAGTTCCATCGGGTTGAAGGGTTTGACGATATAGTCTTCAGCTCCGTCCTGCAACAACTGAATACGCTCCGAAGTACTGTCTTCGCTCGATAACATAACCATCCGGATATGCCGGAACCGCTCGTCACTCTTGACGGCATGGAGAAATTCATCTCCCCGCATGTCGGGCATACGGATATCCGAAATAATCAGATCGGGCAAATCTCCGGCCTCCATCTGCTCGAGTACAGGCTTCGGACTGTCGAAATAGCGACAGTCGTAGTCCCGCCCCAGGCAGGCCATGATGATTTTGCCGATCATGTCCTTGTCATCGACAACGAATATCTTTTGCTTGTCCATATTTTCAACACTTTAATACGTCTGAAGAACACAAATTTCGTACAAATAGTCACTTTTTTGTCACAATCGAAATAATTGTGTCTAAAATCGGTTCCAAATGTATAAAGAATATACACAAAAACGACAAAAATTTGTCGTTTTCATAGCTGTTTCCTCCGAATACCGGTGCATACAAACGCAAAATAACCGTCTGAAAATCATATATCCTTGTATGAAAGTCGGATCGCTGCATATGGGACTAACCGACAAAACGGTTCTGCTCAGCCAACGCTGCCCGGTAAAAATAAACTGCAACAAAGAGAGAGTAGTAGAATGGATACGGAGGAATCAATGGGAAATCATAATTTTCATCCATAACCTCATAACCGGCTAATCGAAAACGACCGGCAACCATTCCTCGAAAAAAATACATATTATATTTATACCAAACGAAAACCGCATTGCAGCTATCTGCAACGCGGTTTCTGTGAGGTCTGAAGCGAACGCCATAAATTTGAATCGAATTTTACCGATTTTAATTTTATCTTATCTACATATCAATATTTTACATCCATTTTTCATCAACTGCGAGGTCTGGAAGTTTTCGAAAATTCGGCCTATGTATGACAAATGTATGACAAAAATGATTACATTTGCAATAGACAAAACCTCCTGACCTATGGCATCCTTCTGCTACCGCATCCGCTCGACCCAGAAAAACAAACTGGTCAAAATCCAAATTCTCTTCACAGTTGGCCGTGGTAACCAGTTCTACGCCGACTGCCAATATATGGTGCTGACGGACGCCTGGGACAACAAACGGCAGACAGTCAAGAGCCGTTTCACCTTTACCGACGACTTCACCGAGCAGCAGGGGCGCGAGCTGACCAAGAATCTCGCCGAACTGCGAAGCCACATCCTCGGAGAGATCACCAAGGATCCCGAACACGCGATGACGAAAACGCGGCTGGAGAAGATCATCTACAGTTTCCACCACCCGCGCAGCCTCACCACCGGCCGCCATGTCCGCAGCCGCGAATCGCTCGGCGACTACATCGCCCGCTTCACGCACGAGATGGAGGACGGCACCCGACTGAACATCCACAAACTGCGCTACGGGGCATCGACAATCAAGAACTACAAAGGGTTTATCATTCAATTCGACGAGTTCTGCAAAGCAAAGCGAAAGAGATTCGATTTCGGCGATATCGATCTGAAATTCTACGACGATTTTGTGGCATGGTTCACGGCGAAAGATTATTCGATCAATACCATCGGCCGCCACGTCAAGGAGCTGAAGATCATCATGCGGGCAGCGCGCGAAGAGGGGCTGCACGACAATGGTCTGATCGAAAGCCGCAAATTCCGCGTACTGACCGCCGATGTCGAGAATATCTATCTGACCGAATCGGAAATACGTGCTATTGCCAACCTCGACTTATCCGACAATAAGCACAAAGATATTGCCCGCGATGTCTTTTTGGTCGGCTGCTACACGGCACAACGATTCAGTGATTACTCTACGATCAACGAGGGTAACATACGCACGCTGGAGAGCGGGCAGCTGGTTATAGACTTGAAACAGCAGAAAACCGGCAACCACGTCATTATTCCCGTCCGACCCGAATTGCAGGCGATACTGGACAAGTACGAAAACCGTTTGCCGAAATCCTACGAACAGAAAGTAAACAAGTTCATCAAAGAGATTGCTCGGGAAGCGGGTATCACGGAAAAAATCGAGGTATCATACGTCGAAAACGGGGAAAGGAAGACGCACTTGGTAGAGAAGTGCGATTTGGTAAAGACTCATACGGCACGCCGCAGCGGTGCGACGAATATGTATCTGGCGGGCATTCCGACCATCGCCATCATGAAAATCACGGGCCACAAGACCGAAAAGGAGTTTATGAAATACATCAAGATTACGGAAGAGCAGACCGCAATGGAGTTGATGAATCATCCGTATTTCAGCGGCAGATAGTTCGAAATGTTACCACCGTAAAATTTACGACGATAACAAAATCTCGAATGAGCTTTTAGAAGAAGCATTTTAACTCCTCTTTATTTGCGAATAAATTGTAACTTTACAGAAAATAGAAATATATGACGGTTGAGGAACTGACAAATATACTCGATTCATTACTGATTCTGCCTGCGGAAACGGAAGTGGTGGAGTTCAAGAGGGCCGAACGCAATTTCGACGATCGGGATTTGGGACAATACTTTTCGGCATTGAGCAACGAAGCAAATTTGAAGGGCAGGCCTTGCGCTTGGCTGGTTTTCGGTGTGGAGAACCATACGCACGAGGTTGTCGGCAGCCAGTACAAGAACAGCCGTCCGGCGCTCGACGCAATGAAGAAAAAGATTGCCGATCAGACTACGGGTCGGCATACGTTCGTCGAGATACATGAATTGCGGTACAGGAACGGCAAAAGAGTTGTGATGTTCGAAATACCACCTGCCCCGCAAGGTATTCCCATAGACTATCAAGGCCATTATTATGGTCGTGACGGAGAATCCTTGCAAGCATTGAGTATGGACAAAATCGAAAGAATAAGAAATCAAGCCAAATTGAAAGATTGGAGTGCGGAAATAATCGAAAATGCCTCATTGGAGGATTTGGATCCGGCAGCCATCGTCAAAGCAAGGGAGTTGTACACGAATGCCCGCAAGGACAAAGCTGACGAGATTGCGTCATGGGATGACACGACTTTTCTGAACAAGGCAAAGATTACGATTCGGGGAAAGATTACCAATACAGCCATCGTGTTGCTCGGCAGAGAGGAGAGTGAGCACCTGATCTCTCCGGCAGTCGCCAAAATCAAATGGATTCTGCGCGGACCGGATAATGTCGAGCGCGATTACATGATCGCCTCCTGCCCGTTCATTCTGGCGGTTGACAAAATATACGACAAAATCCGCAATCTGAAATACCGTTACATAAATCCGGAGTACAAGACGCTCTTCCCCGAAGAGATCGACACGTATGAACCGTATGTCATCCGCGAGGCATTGAACAATGCAATCGCCCATCAGGATTATACGCTCGGCGGTCAGATCAACGTAGTGGAATACGACGACAAACTGGTCTTCTCGAACAAGGGTTCGTTTATTCCCGGCAATATCGAACGGGTACTCGTCAGCGATGCTCCGGAGGAGCGATACCGAAATCAATTTCTGGTAACGGCTATGGTGGGACTCAAGATGGTCGATACGATCGGCAGCGGCATCCGCAAGATGTACAATTACCAAAGACAGAGACTATTTCCCCTGCCGGATTACAATTTGGCCGACAATCGGGTAGAAGTTACCATAACGGGCAAAATTCTCGATATGAACTACGCCAATATTCTGGCGGGAAATGCGGATTTGAACCTGCTCGACATCGAGCTGCTGAACCGTGTACAACTGGGGAAACCGTTATCCGATGAAGAGATCGCCCGATTGAGAAGCAAACGCCTAATCGAGGGTCGTAAACCCAAAATATATATTGCAAAACATATCGCCCAAAAAGTCGGGCAGAAGATCGAATATTCGGAACATAAGGGGCTCGGAAATAAACGTTGCGAAGAGTTTCTGCTGACGGCATTGCGGGATCACAAATCATTATCACGCAGGGAGATCGACAAACTGCTGTGGAACCTTCTTTCCAACCTGCTCGACGACAGACAGAAAAAAGATAAAATTACGAATCTTTTAGCTAAGTTGAAAAGACAAGGCAAGATAAGAAACGAATCACAAGGCCCGAACTCTGATTGGTTCATTGTTTAATTTTACACGCTTTTTACACGCTTTTTACACGCTTGTATATTATAAACATCTAAAAATATGCATATTACGATCTTGTACCCCCCCCGCCAAAAAAATATCAACTATGTCCCGTCGTCGCAAAATAGAGATCAAAGCCTCCGAACTGGCATGCTTCGACACGTTGGTCGAGACATTGCGCACCCGGCCGGAGTTTGCAGACTTAGACCCGACAAGTCTACATGTGTGGGCATACGAGAATTACGAACCGACGATCAGAAATGCAGCAAGGGCTATTCGTCATTTTGATCATTGGTTGGCGGCACATCGAAACGAAATGTTTCTCTCGTCGTATTCGGGCAATCGATTGTTCTGTAAAAAGGATTTGGCCGAAGCTCTGGGAATTACACGCCCGACACTCGACCGGTGGATTGCGAACGGCTGGCTGGAAGGATGCACCGCACGCGCATTTTCGAATGGAGAACGGTGCTATTCGGCAGACGCAGTCCGTGAAGCATTGGAAAAATTAAAATAAAACTCACAAAAACAGCTTTGTTTCGGAGGACGGTTCTTATCAAAAACCGTCTTCTTTTATTCATCGAAACAATCACTTTACACACTGCGGTCAAAACGGAAAACAGAGGTAGACCGATGCAATTCATTCCTAAAATTCCATAGACTGTCCGACTATGTCCGTTCGTGGCAGAAGGCAGCATTATTTTGTAACACAATTACTTATTTTAGACAGCCTCGATAAATGATTTTCTTTGCGACGTTAAATCGAATAAACCATGGCAAAGGAAATCTATCTGAATGGCATGACTGCCGATCAACTTTCGAAGATGATCCGGGAGTCCCTGCGCGACGAATTGCAACAGTTCCGTCCCGCACATCCGAAAACCGACACGAAATATCTCACACGGCGCGAAACCGCCCACCGTCTGCGCATCTCGCTCGTGACGCTCACCGACTGGGTGAACCACGGCAAGATCCGCGCACACAAGATCGGCGGGCGCGTCCTGTTCCGCGACAGCGATGTCGAAGCAGCCTTGAATCGAATCGTTCCCATTAAATAATTCAGTGAAAGAATAAGTATTTTTCTTTTCACTGAACATAGATTGTTATGAAAACGATTCAAGCTATCAAACATCTTTCCATTCGGACCTACCTCGCCGAACAAGGTTTGCACCCGACCAAAGACAATCCGCGATACGGTCTTTATCTTTCACCGTTACGCGAGGAACATACGCCGAGTTTCAAGGTGGACTACGTGCGAAATCTCTGGTATGACTTCGATGCGCCCATATAGGCTACACAATAAATATCTCTATGGCAAGAGATTAGGTTAGAGTTCAACAGACCTATCCTCAACGACTTAGCTGGAGGAGAAATCCAAAGGTGACAAAAGCATGTCGGTAAAGTCATTAGTCAGCTAAATACCAAGCTGCGACTGCATGGCGAGAGGAAAAGACAGACACAAGGATGAAGCCTGATTGGTTGAACGATAGTTCTGCTGCACACGTACCAGCCCCGACGAAAGGTATTTGATTCACGTCGGGCTGAAGCACCCCATGTAAACCGAAATTACAATGGAGCAGGAGCTGGCTTCAGAGCAACCACAATAAGTGGAATAGGAACGTAAGTCGCATCCGACAGTCTGCCGAGCCAAACAGTTATTGTGAAAGCAAATGGGGATTCCCTAAATCAGAATGCCGTAAGGCTATGGGCATAGGACCCTGAATATCTGACATGGGAACGGAGCTTCCGTAGTAGTCCGAGCAAGGGAAAGCCTTGTACATGGCGAAGGGAAGCAGTTAGATAACTTAATACAAATAATGGAAAATGTGTGAGACATTATGAGAAGTCCTGAGCAAGTATTAAAAGCTTTAAACAAGCATGGTAAAGTTTCGGATTACAAGTTCGAAAGGCTGTACCGTATCTTATTCAATGAGGAGATGTTTCATGTTGCTTACCAGCGTATTTACGCCAAACCAGGCAATATGACACCCGGTACGGATGGGAAAACCATCAATCGGATGAGTCTTCAAAGAATAAACAAAGTCATTGCATCTTTGAGAGATGAGTCTTACAAGCCTAATCCGGCAAAAAGGATATACATACCCAAGAAAAACGGTAAGAAAAGACCGCTTGGAATTCCTTCCTTTGAGGACAAACTTGTACAGGAGGTGGTGCGCATGATTCTTGAAGCCGTCTATGAAGAGGTGTTTGCAAACACCTCACATGGATTCAGACCAAACAGAAGCTGCCATACCGCATTGACCCATATCCAAAAGACATTTACAGGTACAAAATGGTTTGTGGAAGGAGACATTAAAGGATTCTTCGACAACATAGACCACAATGTATTGATTGCAACTTTGCGGAAACGGATTGCCGATGATAGATTTCTAAGGCTTATCCGCAAGTTGTTGAATGCGGGATATATTGAAGACTGGAAGTTTCATAATACAAACAAGGGAACTCCACAAGGCGGTAATATCAGTCCTATACTGGCAAACATTTATCTTGATAATTTTGACAAGTATATGGAAGAATACGCCCTACGCTTCAATAAGGGAAAAGAAAGACACATCACCAAAGAATACAAGCAACTTAGCGATAAGATGCAACGCATCCTTAAAAGCATCAAGAACATACAGGATGCAGATGTCAGATTACAGCTTAGGGATGAGTATGAGAAACTGAGACGTGAAAGGCAAAAGATTGAGAGCAGAGACAGTATGGATGAAACATACAGAAGGCTTCGATACGTAAGATACGCAGATGATTTCCTCATTGGTGTTATCGGAAGCAAGGCAGAGTGCGTTAAAATCAAGTCGGACATTACCAAGTATATGGAAGAAAACCTCAAGCTGGAACTGTCACAGGAAAAGACATTGATAACAAACGCACAAAAGCCCGCGAAATTTCTTGGCTTCGATGTTTCAGTCCGTAAGTCTGATGCTATCAAGCGGGACAAGAACAATGTGCCAGCCCGTTATTACAACGGTAAGATAGTCCTAAAGGTCGCCATAGAAACGGTGCGGAACAAACTGGAAGAATACAGCGCCATCAGATACAAGGTAGAAAATGGCCGACAAGTTTGGTTTGCAAAGTTCAGAGGCAATCTTATGAAGAAGAAAATCGAGGACATAGTGGCGGCATATAACTCTGAAATCAGAGGGTTCTACAACTACTACTGCATTGCCAACAACGTGGCATACGCGCTCTCAAAGTTTGGATACATCATGGAGTACAGTATGTACCATACCATTGCAGGAAAAACCAATAGCACTGTAAGCAAAGTCATTGACAAATATAAGGTTGGGAATGACATTATAGTGCCATATCAGGATGCAAAAGGTAAATTACGGTACAGGAAATTCTATAATGAGGGATTCAAACGTAAACCACCAATGTACTATACGGAGGTAAACGACTTATCCTACACAATCGCAATTCCACAGCCGACACTTACTGAGCGATTGGATGCGAGAACATGTGAATTATGTGGAAAAGTCGGACCTGTAGTCATGCGTCATGTCAGAAAGCTAAATCAGCTTAAAGGAAAAACTGAATGCGACAGGCTGATGCTTGAAAAGCATAGGAAGACATTGGTTGTCTGTGAAAAGTGTTATGCCAAAATACACAGCCATGCTAAATAAAGTCATGTTATCAACGGAGAGCCGTATGCGTGGAGACATGCAAGTACGGTTTGGGGGCAGGTACGGGAAAACCTACTGCCGAAAGGCAGTAAGGCGTTCTGTACCGAGCCTACGACTGGGAAGAGGTGGTAACATCATCGCACTTGCAGGGGTACTGTACGCATCCGACCATGTGCCTTATCTGCTTGGCAAGATAGCGGAACAGGCACCACACATCCGTCCCATATCTTTCTCTTTTCGCCAGCAGGCATCCGAACCGAGTTTCCAACATTTGGAGGTGGGCGAACTCACCCATCCGGCATTGCTCCGATACTTGCAGGAACGGGGCATAAACATCGCTTTGGCAAAGGCGCAATGTAAAGAGCTCCACTTCACCCATAACGGCAAGCCCTATTTCGCCATCGGTTTTCCGAATGTGGCGGGAGGATTTGAAGTGCGTAACCGTTTTTTCAAAGGCTGTGTCGCACCCAAAGACATCAGCCATATTCGGCAACAGGGAGAAGCGAGAGAGAAATGCCTTGTATTCGAGGGCATGATGGACTATCTTTCATTCCTCACGTTGCGGAAGAGGAACTGCTCGAACTTGCCCGACCTTGACAGGCAGGATTACGTCATCCTCAATTCGACCGCCAATGTTTCCAAAGCTATAGATGTGCTGCACGGGTATGGACGTATCCACTGCATGCTCGACAATGACGAGGCGGGAAGAAAGGCGTATCGGGAATTGGAAAGGAAGTTCGCCGGACGCATCCGCGACTTCTCCGACAACTACAAAGGGCATAAAGACCTGAACGATTACCTGCGTGGAATCCGGCAGAAATTAGCCGTTAGTCCACCGCCAAGAACTATCGTAAAACCCAAGAAGAAAGGGTTGGGATTATGACATCCCGAATGAGAAAAACGGGAGATGCCCGAAACTCATTCCTTAAGGATTGGGAGGTAGCAAGTTTGTGTTTCGGGTGTACCGAAACCGCTTGCCACCCACCATCCAAATTGCAGGAGGTGGCATCCCGTCGGTCTATACAGTTGAATCAGTAACCGAATTAAAAGGAATAAAATATGGAACAGACAAAGGAACACAAGGAACGCAACAAGGGAGGTCGCCCCAAGAAGGAAGCAACCGAGAAACTGAAATACCGTATCGCAGTGAAAATGACGGCAGCCGACTAC
>OHAW01000744.1_pt1 | contig 12766 bp, 12 predicted proteins | sample 1577221 | NCBI WGS metagenome assembly OHAW01 (sample SAMEA3879583, study PRJEB24766) | human gut metagenome | biome: human-associated habitat; feature: feces | place: USA | collected 1985/1987 | reverse complement strand
AAAATCTCAGAAAAAACTGAATGCGGTCGAGCGCATGAGAAATCTGAAGGATGCTTTTCAGATTACGGAATCCGTGAGGGGGCTTAGGATTTTGATAGTCGACGATGTTTATACGACCGGGAGCACGATTGAAACGCTTGCAGAATGTCTGAAAGAAAGTGGTGCCGGGGAAATTTATTTCGTTACTTTATGCATCGGACAGCTGTAGACTGGAGAAAAAACACTTTTCATGGTTGTGGATATATGTTACAATTAATTTATATGAGTATTTTGTAACTGTGAGGGTACTGAACAGTTGCAGTATTTCTGCATAAGAAGCAGAAGATACGATTTTGTAAGGAGCAGAATATGATCAATGAAGAAAAAGTTAAGATAATGACAAAGCTTGCCATGTATGAGCAGGGCAAGGGCAGGAAATATCTTCCGGTCAGCAGATATTACAGAAGTGACTATATCGGACTTGCCATGATTAAGAATTTTTTCCTTGTTACGATTGGGTATTGCCTGATTCTGGCCGGTATCGCAGCATATTTTGCTGAATATCTGATAGATAATGTTCATAAGATGAACCTTGTTTCACTGGGCGTGGAAGTTATTCGCATATTCTATACTGACGTATATCCAGTATTCGGTGAAGTATTATCAGGCCAAGAAAAGTGTGAGGGAATATTACAGCTGGCTTACTGAGCTGAATAAGATTTATGCAAGGGATGAAAAGAAAATGTCCGGCAGAGGTACAGCAGGAGGTTATCGGAAATGACAGCATTACTGGAGTTTAAACAGAAAATCAAAGGCTTATTTGCACAGTATGAAGTGTATATGATGCCATTTTTTAAATTTGTTCTGGCACTGGTTTATTTTGTATGGATCAACAGTAATATGGGATATATGAGAGCACTTGACAATATATTTGTAGTATTGATTCTGGCTCTGATCTGCAGCGTACTTCCAACGGGGATGATCGTTTTTACTGGATGTGTGATGATGACGGTACATTGTTATGCCCTTGGAATCGAGGTTGCCGGATTTATGCTGGTGATCCTGCTTTTTATGCTGATCCTGTTTTTGAGATTCAGTGCCGGAAAAAACATTGTTATGGTATTTACGCCACTGGCATGTGCGTTTGATCTTCCGGCATTGCTTCCTATCGGATGCGGCCTTTTGAGTTCTCCGGTTTCGGCACTCCCGGCCGGCGGCGGAGTGGTGATCTATTATTTTGTACGTTATGTGAGAGTGCAGTCCCAGGCACTTATGAACCAGGATGCACAGATCATAGATAATCTGACACTTTTGTCTGATGGAATTATGAAAAACGGAGAGATGTGGCTGACTTTGATCACATTTGTTGTTGTGATCCTTGCAGTATATCTGATCCGTACCAGACAGTTTGATTATGCGTGGAGAATCGGGATCATTGCAGGCGGTGTGATTTATCTTGTACTGATACTGGCCGGAAGTATGTATTTTGGGCTTCCTGTTATGGTTGCATCACAGAGTGTTTTTGCAGTGGTGGCAGTTCTTCTGGGAATTGTTCTTGAGTTCTTTGTTTTTGGAGGCGATTATACAAGAACAGAGCGACTGGAATATGAGGATGATGATTATTATTACTATGTCAAAGCCGTACCGAAGGCTCTGGTTGCAACTTCAGCGAGAAGTATCAAGAAGATCAATGGCGAGCCAATGCGTGATGACAGGAAACAGAATGAACGTGTAGTGAATTTCTCTGCACCGCTGTTCCAGGGGGCAGTTCCACCAAAGAAAGAGAAACCGGAACCAGAGGAAACAGAAAATACAGCAGTGATTGACAAGGCAGATATGGATGATATTGATTTCGAGAAGAAACTCGAGGAGTCATTGAAGGATCTGTGATCAGAGCAGCTTTAAGGTCTATTGTGAACGGAGTGAACAGTGACAGGGGCTGCAGTCTATAAAAGAAAGGTTGCAAGGAGGAAAGCGTGTTTATGCGGAATATCACGGGTATGATAGGCAGGTATCTTTCAGGAGTCAGTTTACCTTCTATGAATATCATTGATATTATAGAGATTATTCTGATTGCATTTTTTGTATATCAGTTTATGGTATGGATCAAGTTCACCCGTGCGTATACTTTGCTCAAGGGTCTTCTGGTTATTGGCGCTTTTCTTGTACTTGCATATATTTTTAAAATGAATACGATCCTCTGGATCTTCCGGAACCTGGCTAATGTGCTGGTGATCGGTGTGATCGTAATCTTTCAGCCGGAGCTGAGAAAGGCGCTGGAGCAGCTGGGACAGAAGAAGTTTGTTTCCAACATTATTCCCTTTGATTCCGGCAGGGAAGTGCAGGAGCGTTTCAATGACAAGACTATCAACGAACTGGTAAAGGCCTGTTTTGATATGGGTGAAGTTAAGACCGGAGCACTGATCGTAATCGAGGAAGAGATCCGGCTTGATGAATATGTGAGAACCGGTATCAATATTGACGGTATCCTTACCAGTCAGCTACTGATCAATATTTTTGAGCATAATACACCTCTTCATGACGGAGCGGTGATCGTGCGGGGGAACCGCGTAGTAGCAGCAACCTGCTATCTGCCTCTTTCAGATAATATGGAACTGAGTAAACAGCTGGGAACAAGACACAGAGCAGGTGTGGGTATCAGCGAAGCTACGGATTCTCTTACGATCATTGTTTCGGAAGAGACAGGACAGGTTTCTGTGGCCAGAGGCGGTGAGTTATCCAGAGGGCTTAACAGTAAGCAGCTTCGTGAAGTACTTGTTTCTGCTCAGAATAAAAAGGTTGTTGACAACGGTAAGCTGAGAAATCTGCTGAAAGGGAGAGTGAAACATGAAGAAAAATCTGACTAAGAACATCCCTTTGAAAATCATGTCGATCATTGTGGGAATCCTGGTGTGGCTGATCGTAGTAAATGTTGATGACCCTATCATTACGAAAGGCTTTGTGATCTCAGATGTGCAGATCATCAATGAAGCTTATGTGGATCAGCTGGGCAAGATGGTCATGCAGGATGATCGTGAAAATTCAGTACGTGTTTATATTACAGGTGAGCGGAAGATAGTCAACCGTCTCACCTCAAGTGATATTAAGGCAGTTGCAGACCTGCAGCAGGCTCAGTCTACCGATACAGACCCTGTAATGATCCCCATTACAGCAACCTGTTCCGGGATACTTCCAGAGAATATCCAGGTGTCACCGCAGAATCTAAGTGTCCATCTGGAAAAAAAGGTGACCAAGGAATTTGCGATCAACGTTACCAGTGATGACAGCAAGCCTGCACAGGGGCTGGAGGTTGCTTCGCTTACCGCAAATCCGGAAAAAGTCCGTATTACAGGACCGGAATCCCTAGTTGGTAAGATAGACAGTGTGAGTGTGGATGTAAGTTCAAAGCTTGAGGGAATCGACCAGGATACGACGATCACAGGCGCAGAACTGACCATCACAGATAAGAATCAGGATACACTTTCATCAAATTCCATGAGCTATCTGAAATTTGACAACAACGGAAAGGTTAATGTCACGGCAAAGCTCTGGAAGGTGCGTTCTGATATACGGATCAGTGCGGGATATACGGGAGAACCGGCAGAAGGTTATGTTGTGGACAGTGTCACGACAGTACCGGAGACTTTCAGCGTAGCTGGAAGTGAAGAAGCACTGAACAATCTGAAACTTCAGGGAAATACTATTTATCTTGATAATGAGAATGTGGATATTTCAGGAAAGAGCAATGACGTGGAAAAGAAAGTAAACCTGTCAGAACTTCTTCCGGATGGCCTTAAGCTGACATCTGGATCCAGTACGGACCTCTGGATCACAGTCAATATCCTGCCGGAGGGCAGTAAGATATACAGCTTCCCGACAGAGGATATCAAAGTAAAGGGTCTTCCTGATGATCTGCAGCTGGCGTTTGAAGTTGCGGATATTGAACTGAAGGTGCAGGCGGAAGATGGAGATCTTTCCCAATTTGATCTGAAGTCGGTAGGAGCAGCACTTTCCATGGATGACTGGGAGGAGGGCAGCTACGAAGTACCGATCAAAATCAGCCTTCCGGAAGGCTACAAGCTGCTGGAGGATGTAACCGCCGAGATCAAAATCTCCAAGGTTTCCAATGTAGACAGCAGCAGTCAGTAAGTAATCACAGCTTTGGACAAGGCTTGAAGGATAAGTAATATAAAGGGAGACAGCAGCAATGTTAAGTTATAAGGTAACGGTCAGGAACCCGTCAGGGCTTCATCTTCGTCCCGCAGGGCTTTTGTGCGGCGAGGCAATAAAATACAAATCGTCCATAACATTTCAGTATGCCGGAGGTACAGCGAATGCCAAAAGTGTTCTGAGTGTTCTGGGTGCCTGTGTTAAAAGCGGGGATGAGATCACACTGGTCTGCGAGGGTGAGGATGAACAGGCTGCGATAGATGCGCTTGTGGCTCTTATCGAAGGCGGACTGGGCGAATGATACGTAACAGATACAATAATTATTTACAGCAGCATGATCAGGAGGGATTATCGTGAAGAGAAGAGTTGTGGCAATTTTTCTCAGTCTGACATTATGCATGGGCGGAACTCTGGAAGCCGGCGCTGCGGCTTTGGGAAGTACAGACGTGCAGATGGCAGCAGAGACAGCCGGCGATCCGGCTGAGGATGTATTCAGTGATGAAGAGGGAACGACTGTACAGCAGCCGGAGACAGAAGCGGATCAGACAGGTAGTACTGACAGTTCAGAAGAAATACCGGTTGAACCGGAGAATCCAGCAGAGACACCGGATGTTATAGAAACACCGGAAACTACAGAAACACCGGAGGCTACAGAAACACCGGAAACTACAGAAGCACCGGAGGCTACAGAAGCACCGGATGCGACAACAGAAGACAGTACAGATCCGGGCGATGATTTCAGTGCAGGTGATGCACAGGAGCTGGATGCACCGTCAGCAGATACCGCAGTACAGAACAAAGTAGAGAACAACAAGGCAGAGGAAACTTCTGCTACCGGAGCATCACTGGTAAACGGTGTAGTCGTTGCCAAGACAAGTGACTGGGTTTCTGCAAACGGTTTTTACAGACTCCGCAAAAAGAAGGTTGCTGCATCTGCAGCCCCGGAGGGAAAAGCTTCTGAGGATCCGGCAGAAAGCAGTGAAGAAGAGCAGAAAACAACAGTTGATGAAACAGCTGCAGCAGTACAGGAAGTACAGCAGACTGAAGAGCTTCCGGATGGTGCAGCAGAGAGTGATCAGGCTCAGGCGATCCAGAATGAGTCAGCAGAAGGAGAGCAGGAGACTGCAGCTGAGGAAGGTACAGCAGAAGAAGCGCCTACAGAGGAAGTATCCGCAGCAGAAGCTTCTGCAGAGACAGCACCCGCAGAAACAGAGACGGCAGCCGAAACATCAGAGAGCGTAGATAACGCAGAGACTCTTGCCCTGGATGAAGGGAACGCTTCTCAGGTATCAGAAACAGGTTCCATCGAAGATAATTATTTTACTGCGCAGGATGGTCTTCTTAAGATCAATACCAACGGACATGTGGGATATTATCTTTTTAATGAAGACGGATATCTGGTAACCGGCCGTATGACCCGTGAGCCAGGTGCAGCAGGTTATACCGGAACACAGAAGACAGAATGGTATTTCCTCGAAAACTCCAAAGCTTCCCTGTATTCGGATTCCACCGGAAAAGCAATCACACCGTGGACATCCAATCTTGGCCAGCAGAAGAGAAATTACTGGTTATGGACAGGAACTGTTTTCCGCTATTATAATTCCCAGGGTGATTACAAATCCATAGAGGCTCAGAACCTTGTAGGCAAGATCAAGAAGATCGGAAATGCTTATTATACACTGATGCGTAACGGAAAACCGCGAACAGGAATCCTGAAGCTGACAACCGGTTCCACAACATATCAGTATTACTTCCAGCCGGCATCAAAGGCAGGAGAGATTCCAGGAAAGCTTTTTTATGGCGGATGGACATATGTTTTAAACAGCAAAAATCAAAAACGTTTTATCTATTGTAGTCCGAAGGCTGCCACACGTGGACAGATCATGAAACATGGAGTTTATGTATCACCTGTAATGTCCAAGAAATATCGATATATGCTGAATGCCAGCGGCTATGTTATGACGAATACAATGGCGAAGGCGCAGAATAACGCATATTATGTTTCAGACAGCAAGGGCCGCATCATTACAAAAAAACTTGTGAAGTATAAAGGCAGCAGATATTATTTCGGAGGCAATGGCCAGAGAGTTTCCTGGAAGAACTGCTGGCATGGCTGTCCGGGAGCATCCAACAAGATTTATTATTTCGGAAGCACAGCAGGAAAAGTTGTTGAAAAATATGGCTGGCAGAAGGTGACCGACGCAAAAGGCCAGTTCTTCGGATGGTTTTACTTTGACAAAAACGGAAACCACTATAAGAGCCAGATGATAACAAACAAGTCCTCCAAAAAGAGCTATTACTTTAATAGCACAGGACAGCTTGCAACAGGAAAAACAAAGATCGGCAAAAAATACTATTTCTTTGCAACATCAGATGCCAATGCGCACAGAGGCTGGATGTACAAGAGTACATTGATCCGTTACCAGAATAAGTGGTATTATGCAGGCGGCAACGGTGTTCTGAAAAAGTCAGGCTGGCAGAAGGTCGGTAAATACTGGTACTATCTGCAGAACTATACCGTTGTGACAAATAAATCTATGAAGCGTGGTTCCGTAAATGGTTATCTGGACAGCCAGGGACGTTTTTCCACCGGCTGGGTGATCGTCAGCGATTACTATGATCAGGTCAAATATATCGATCCGGACAGCGGTTCCAAGTATCTGACCAATACAAGCAGATGGATCGATGGAAAACTGTATTACTTTGATAAGGATGGTTACCGCCGCAATGATGTTTCCAGTATTTACGGAGGACCATATTACCTGGAGGTTGATAAGACCAACGGTGTTATGACTGTATACACAAATAGTAGCAAGACGATTCCTGTTAAGACAATCCGTGTTTCTGTAGGTCTCGCCGGAACACCTACATGGGATGGTACATACAGACTGACCCGCAGTCTGAGATGGCAGCCACTGATGGGACCGTCCTGGGGACAGTATGGAACACATGTTGACGGATGCGGACAGGGAGGAATCTTTATCCATTCCGTAGCCGGATCGACCAGGAGTGTTTATAATCTTCCGGCAGGCGAGTACCTGAAGCTTGGTCAGCCTGCATCTCACGGATGTATCCGTACCTGTGTGGCTGATGCGAAGTGGGTATTTGAGAACTGTAACGGTTCTACGATCCACATTTACAGCAGCGGAAATTACGTTAACAATGAATCCTTCAAGGGACCGTTAGGCCGCAGACCGCTGGCAACCTTCCGTGGAGCCGGAAACTTTGATCCTACAGACCCGGAAGTTCCGTGATCTTTACCGAACAGTACCAGAAAGAAATATATAGAATAACTGAAGACCGATGTTCAGCTGTATGAAGCTGACATCGGTCTTTTTCCATATATGGCTTTACTTTCCATTTTTTCATATGTATAATAAAAGTCATGCACAAATAAACAACATAATTTATGGAAGGAAACTAAAATGAAAAACTGGAAGAAATGGCTGGTGGCAGGCTGTATGGCAGCACTGCTGGGAATCGGAACAATGGGAACTACAGCGATGGCCATGGGCGGCGGAGGCGTAGACCGAAGCGAGGCAGTTGCTGAGGAAGAAAAGGTCCCCAGCGGGAAGGCAACACAGAATTCCAGGGTAAGTTCAAAGGCTTGGAAGAAGATCAACGGTGTCTGCTATAACGGAAGCGGCCAGAAGCTGGAAGGTGCTGTCACACGTGGAATCGATGTTTCTGAGTGGCAGGATACCATCAACTGGAGCCAGGTCAAAAAATCTAATGTAGATTTTGCCTTTGTCAGGATCTCCTATGGTCTGAATCATCTGGATAAGACATATGATTACAACATGAAACAGGCAGAGAAGGCAGGAGTTCCGACAGGAACCTATGTGTACAGCCTTGCGCTGAACACACAGCAGGCACTGAAGGAAGCGCAGCTTGCTATCCGTAAAATGGATGGATATAAAGTATCCTATCCGGTGGTTTATGACATTGAATATGATCAGATGCGCAATCTTTCCGCATCACAGATCGCAGATCTGGCAAAGACCTTCTGCAATGAGGTAAAAAAAGCCGGATATCATCCAATGATCTACTGCAATACAGACTGGTATGACAACAAGCTTGACTGGAGCAAGATGACAGGTTATGATGTATGGCTTGCGCGGTATGGTGATACGATCCCGGCTCCTGACAAGAAAAAGTACAAATATACCATCTGGCAGTCCACCGATGGTGACGGTGGCGGATATCTGAATACCACCAAGGGTCTGGTTGCGGGAATCCCGTCTTATTCTACTGTAGATATTGACTTCGGTTATGTTGATTATACCAAGATCATCACACCCAGATGGCATGTACAGACCGGATACAAGGCATCCACCAGACCGGATACCAGCAACTATAAAGGAAAAACCGGCTGGGCAACAGAGAACGGAAAGAAATTTTATTATGTCAATGGTGTCAAAAAATACGGCTGGGTTCAGGTGAAAAATAAGAAATATTATATCCATAAGACCGCAGGAATGTGCCGTTCAAAGCTGATCAGGGATTCCAAGAATATTTCCAGATATGTAGACAAAAATGGAGTCCTTGTGAAAAATACTTGGATCACCTATAAGGAGAAAAAATATTATTTTGACAAAAACGGACATGCGTTAAAGGGCATGAAAAAGGTTGGAAAGGACTATTATTATTTTCAGGCCAAATACGGATACATGATGAGACATGTGCGGTACATGAACAGCAGGAATGATGTATATTATTTTGGCGGTGACGGCGTTATGGTCAAAAAGGTATTCTATACATGGAGCGGAAACAATGAAAGCCATACCTATTATTTTGGCTCCAATGGAAAGATGCAGAGAGGCTGGCTCAAACTGGACGGAAAGAGATATTATTTTGATCCGGAAACAGGAATCATGTACAAAAACTGTACTATTGAGAAAAACGGAAAGAGCTATACATTCGATGAAGATGGTGTATACACAACTGTATCCGCAGCAAATAAGAAAAAATAAAAAAATGCCGGCAGCGAACATAAAGCTGCCGGCATTTTTATGATCATAAGGTATAAACAAGGATTCCCAGGATGATGATCAGATTTCCGATGATCTTTCCGCGGGAAATCTTTTCTTTCAGGATCCGCCAGGAAAACAGCAGGACAAAAACATAGGCGGCAGTATCAATCACCGGTCCGAATTTCATATCCACTTTGGTGTAGCACCAGGTATTCAGGAGTAACACTCCAAAAAAGATACCATAGGCCAGGATCACCCACCAGTTCAGATATTCCCGGAGGGGATTTTTATATTCCATATTGGCACTCTGCTTCAGAAGTACCTGGGAAATTGCCGAAAAAAAGGTTCCTGCCAGCATGATCAGCATAAACGTTCTATTCATATCTCTGCACCATCCAGACTCCGATCAGAACGATCAGGATGCCGATGATGTTCTGAAGCGAAAGATTTTCGTGAAAAATGATCACAGCCCATACCTGGGACCACAGAAGATAGACGCTTTTGTTGGCGTAGGCCGTGGAAAGGGAAAATTTTTTGATCACCTGCTGCCATGCAATGGCGTAGATCCCACAGTTTGCGATCATAAGAAAAAGAAATACATAGAGAAGAGGACTATGAAGCCCTTCTTTATTGTAATAAACCGATGCAAGCTTGGAAAAAACGCTGGTAAGAGAAAACAGCAGGATATTCAGATGAAGCTGAATATAATCTTTGATTTTTGTCATGTTTCCTCCATATCATAAATGCGATTATCATAGACTGATAATCAATATATATCATCCGGCAGGTTTATGCAAGAAAATGTTTGAACAATGTAACGGTTTACAACAGGAAATGAAAATGATAAGATTAAACGATAAGTGTCAATTGATACAAAAGAGAGGAAAAACGATATGTGTTTATATTCAGTGGTTGTTCCTGTATACAATTCAGAACATACGCTGCAGGAACTGTACACCCGTCTGGAAAAAGTATTCCGTGAAACGATAAAAGAAGAATTTGAACTGATCCTTGTAGATGACGGGTCCAGGGACCGGTCTTTTGCGGTTATGCAAGAACTCCGGGAAAAAGATCCCCGTGTCAAGATCATCCAGATGGCAAGGAATTTTGGACAGCATCCTGCGCTTCTGTGCGGATTTGCCCACGCAAAGGGAGAGTTCATCGTAACTATGGATGATGACCTTCAGCATCAGCCTGAGGAGCTCCCCAAAATGATCAATGTAATGAAGGAACGTGACGATGTGGATGTGATCATCGCAAGCTATGAAGGACGTAAGCATAATCTGATCCGGAAGCTGGGCACAAAGCTGTCTGTATGGGCAACTTCCAAAATGCTCGGCAAGGATCCGAACCTTCAGATCACCAGTTATCGACTGATCCGCCGTTTTCTGGTGGAAGCCATGCTGAAGACCAATACATATCTTCCGCAGATTGGAAATCTTCTGGTTTTAAGCTCCAACCGTATCATCAATGTTCCGGTGCAGCATGCAGCACGTGCATATGGAAAGAGCGGATATTCTTTTCGCCGCCTTGTGAAGGATCTCATCTATGATATTACTGCCCATACGGCATTTCCGTTGCTTATGGTGCGAAACATCGGCATTGCCAGTTTTCTGGTAAGCTTTTTACTGGGGATCTATTATCTGGTGAGATATTTTCTGTGCGGGATCTCAGTAGAAGGCTGGACATCTCTGATGCTTGTGATACTGGCATTTTTCGGACTGACATTGCTTTCGATCGGGATCATCGGTATTTATCTCATGAATATTCTCAATGAGGCCAAAAAGATGCCGCACTATGTGATCCGTCAGGAGGAGACAGACTGATGAAAAAAGAGATCGGCGGCTATCTGGAACTGGAAGAACCGGCGGGACAGGAATACTATCCGGATCTCTGCGGCGTGAATCTCGGAAGAACAGCGCTTTTGTGGCTGATGGAAGCACGCAGGTGCAAAAAGATCTACCTGCCATTTTTTCTCTGCGATTCCGTAACCGGTGCCTGTGAGAAATCCGGGGCAGAAATCGAATTTTATCATATGGATGAAGGTCTGCATCCGATCCTTGAGGAGAGAACGCTTCCGGAAGGAGAATATCTGTATCTGGTAAATTATTATGGCCAGCTTACCGATGATAAGATCCGGAAATATAAAAAAATCTATGGAAATATCATTGTGGATCATACGCATGCGTTTTTTCAGAAGCCGCTGCCGGGTGTGGACACTCTGTACTCCTGCAGAAAATTTCTCGGAGTCAGTGACGGAGCATATCTGTCTACCGATGCGGAACTGGAACCGGAAAAGAAGCCTCTGGACCATTCCATGGGAAGAATGGAGCATATTCTGGGACGTTATGAATATGATGCCGGAACCTTCTATCAGAAAATGCTGGATAATGCAGCAAATTATCATGAGATGGAGATCCGCCGAATGTCCCGTCTGACCGGAAACCTCCTCAGGACTATGGATTATTCCGGTATCAAAGCAAGAAGAGAACAGAACTACCGTCTGCTGTCGCAGCTTCTTCCTTCAAGGAATGCTTTTACAGGGGAGGTGCCGGAGGGACCGTTTGCCTATCCGTATTATCATAAGAACGGATTAGAGCTTCGACGCTGGCTGGCAGGCCGGAAGATTTTTGTGCCGACAAACTGGCGTAATATCCTGGAAGAATTTGACAGGGATACCATGGAATATGACTGGGCTGCCAATGTGCTGCCGCTTCCCTGTGACCAGAGATACGGGACAGAAGAAATGCAGTATATCGCGGATTCCATAAGAGAATGGGAGGAAACGGAATCATGAAACACAGATTGCTGATACTGGGAACGTTGGGAGAATTTGAGCAGCTGGTGCAGAAGGCCCGCGAAACTACACCATTGTCTGCGACGGATATCCGGATGGTCCGGCAAGAAAATTTGCAGATGAGGCATTTCAGATCCCGGTAACAGATACGGAACGGATCGCCTGTCTCTGCCGAGAAAAAGAGATCGATGGGATCATCACATCCTTTTCCGACCTTCTTCTGGAATGTATGGTAAAGATCGCGGACCGGGCAGGAATCCCCTGTTATCTGAAACCGGAGCAGCTTCCGTGGTATCGTGACAAATCCGTGTGCCGTCAGACACTCTCGGAGCTTGGACTTCCGACACCTGGTTATGTAAAAATACCGGTAAGTCTGTCCGGCGAACCAGATAAAATAAAACAACTGGTTCAGAATCTGTCGTATCCTCTGATCAGTAAGCCGATGGATAAATATGGTTCAAGAGGAATCTATATTATTTATGATGAGAGGGAGCTGGCTGAGCAGGTTACGCGAACCGCAGAATTTACAGATCTGGAAGAGGTGCTTGTAGAAGAGTACAATGATGGATTTGAGTTTAATATGATGACCTGGGTCAATGATGGCAAAGTGAATGTGATCAGCATTGCAGACAGAGAGAAGACACAGCCGGAGGCAGATATGCTTCCAATCAGTACGCGAAATGCTTATCCGTCACGGCTTTTTTCGTATGTTTATGAGCCTGCGAGGGATTTGCTTCAGTCTTATATCGCACACACGGGTCAGATGGACGGACCGCTTTCGATGCAGTTTTTCTGGAAGCCGGGTAAAGGTATTCAGGTCTGCGAGATCGCAGCAAGATTTTTTGGA